>Ga0209084_1000026_pt1 | contig 145767 bp, 204 predicted proteins | sample C_130820_MF_Meta_FD_187309 | JGI IMG/M metagenome (GOLD analysis project Ga0209084, IMG submission 187309) | Freshwater microbial communities from Lake Croche, Canada to study carbon cycling - C_130820_MF_MetaG (SPAdes) (version 2) | ecosystem: Environmental > Aquatic > Freshwater > Lake... | reverse complement strand
GGGAGTGGAAGTCTCGAGAGCCGACGTCGGTCTCACCTCGGTCGCGACCGTAGGCCAGACACCAAGTCTTGTCGGTCGGCAGGTTGAAGTCCTGCTTCTGACCTATCTCGAGACCTAGGGACGAGAGGTCGCCGAGCTCCATCAGGGACTCGACCTTCTCGAGTGTATTCCAGTGGCGGAGGAGCGTCATGCCTACACCCTCGACGTACCCGTCGAAGTGGCAGTAGATCGCGGTGATCTTATCTTCCCTCTTGAGGGCGATCATGGAGCGTGTTGACATATCAGGCCGCCTTCAGCATGCTGAGTGGAACCATGTAGGTGTTGTTGACCGGAGAAGTGACCTGGACCGTGGCCTTCTTGACTCGGATGTTCATGATCTTACCGAGGTAGTCGACACCGCGGTTGGTGAACCTGACGTCCTGACCTGGCTTGAGGGAGTACTTGGCGACCTTGGCCAGCTTCTCGCGGCGGAACTTGATCGCCTCGAGGAGGTTGTTGATCTGGTCGTGGTCGGCGTCGAGGGTAACGAACGCGAGGACGGTCTTGAAGTCTGTCATCTGATTTTCCTTTGTTTTCATCATAATAAGATAGTACCACAGTTTGGATTAAATGTCAATAGGCCTAGCTCTCGACCTGAGTCGGCGACCTGAAGAGCACCGACTCGTGGATGCGGAAGTCGACACCGGTGTAGTTGTGCTTGACCTGCAGGCGCCCGTACTCGTGAGCCCCAGCCCATGAGTCGAACACCATCGGATAGCCGACCATTGGGCCCGGAGTACCGTCGTTCTTGACGCGGTGGAAGGTGAGGACGAAGTAGCTCATGCGTCGTACTCAGCGGACATCTCGAAGGCCTCGCGGATGACGTCGGACATGCCACCCTCCTGAACCCCACCCTCTCGGATGAGCCACGCGATGAGATCGAGCAGCAGCTCCTCTCCGGCGACCTCGGACAGCTCGTCGAACAGCTTCGACTCTGACTCGTTGAACTCGAGAGGGATGGTGACCTCGATGACTCTGTTCTTCATTGGTATGCTCCTTGTTTCAATCATTAATAAGATTATATCACAAGAGGATTAAATGTCAATAGGCCAGCGACATACCTGCCATGCCAGAAGATCATACCTCCTCCGAGAACGTGAACACCCACTGGCCGACCGGGCTAGGCCTACCCATGTCCCTAGGTAAGGTGAGTGGCTTTACTCCATACTTACGGATGAGCATGGCCAGATACACGTGACCCTGACCCTCGGTGAAGGTATCCCTCGATCGAACTACTGTCTTCTTTACTACCTTCATAGCTTTCTACTCCTACCTATCCAAGCACCTAGGTCAGCACCGACCTCTTGCGAGGCTCTACCAGTATTAAGACCAGTACTAAGACCAGTATCTCGACCAGTATTAAGACCAGTATTAAGACCAGTCTTACTCTTATCCCTAATATACTGACCAATAGCCTCACGTATACAAGCAGAGGGATCCTTATTCTCTGAGTAGGCTATTCCACTCAGCGTCTCGTACACCATCTCGTTCAGTCTAAACGACACAATCCTACTCTCCATACCACGCTCCGTAGTATAGATCGCAGTGCTCTCATCGTACTTACGGTTCTTCCGCGTTCTAGTCTCTTTTTTTCTCATGGCTCCACACAGCTCGGCTCTACCTAATACTGAACCTATTTAGTAGAACTGTAATACAGTTTTGTAATACAAGTCGGCGTCACCGGTGTTGCCACCAGCTCGCCGACCTATAGCTCTACCTGCGTTCTTTCTACTAGGGAGAAAGCATGATCTGGAGATCGACCTAGAGAACGACCTAGAGATCGACCTAGAGATCGACCTAGCTCTCAGCTGTACGTGCGAACCTCCGCGAAGTAGACGTCGAACCGAGAGCCGTGCTCCGGACGAATAGTTTGAGCCGAGTAGCGCCAGAGGTGACCACCGCGACGATACATCGAGGCGAACTCTGAGTTCTTACCGAGGCGAGCTCGAACCAGAACGCGATACCGTGTCTTGCAGCGAACCGGCTTACCAGTCTGAGCTTCACTGACGATCTCGGTGGCTTTCTGCTCGAGGCCCATGAGCTTGGCCTTGACCTTGAGCTCGGAGATACGGGAGTCGGTGACGTCGGTCGTGGTGAACCGGTAGGCGGAGGTGCGTTGAGTCATGGGTATTTCCTTTGTTTCATTCAATATAGCTATTATACACGGATTGGATTAAATGTCAACCAAAAAGACAACCTAGATCACGACCAATATCGCAACCTAGGTCGTGGCCAGTACCCTATCAGGCGACCAGTTCTTCATGGCCTTCCAAGAATTCCTCGATGTGACGAGCGACTCGACTGTCCTCGATGGAGTAGAAGGTGAACTCTCCGAGGGAGAATACACAGTCTTTACTGACGTACTCGAAGCCGCCGTAGTACTCGAGGCCTCGCTTACCGTGAGAACCCTTGGTAGCTATGCAGTCTTCACCGATCCAGATGTGGCCGCAGCGGGGATCGAGGCCGGCCCAAGCGGCGGTCACGTAGTCCATCTGTTCGACGTGGTCGATGGCAAGGTCGTTGGCCTTGTCGATGAGGGAGGAGATGTCGGTCATTGGGGTTTCCTTTGTTTTGATCATATTAAGATAGTATCATGAGTTGGATTAAATGTCAACCGCTATTTGGCATGGCAGGTATGCCGAGAAGTCATGGCTCCTCCCCGAGAGAAAGAAGCGCGCATCAGAACCATTCTATCATAAAAAAGAATTAATGTCAACTACAAAAAGAGCGCATGGTGCCCGTTCCCATCCTCGCCCTTCCTTCTTTGGATTAAGATTATACTACCATAGAAGAGAATTAATGTCAATAGGCCAGCAGGGGAAAAGGAACTAAACCCCCGCTGGCCTCGGCGCGGCCTAGTCAGTCCCCACTGACGGTGGCCGATCTCTTCAGATCTCCCATGATGGCCTGAGCCTGCATGAGGAGCTTCAGCAGCTGCTTCTGGGCCTCACGCTGGCCTCTGTAGGCTCCGGAGGCGTAGTCGTGCTGGTTGATCCAGTCGGGGAGAGGGGTGGCGACGTCGAGCTGGACGGCCTCCACCATGTTGTTGAACCACCGGATGTCCTCTGCTAGTATGTCTCTCATTGGTTGACGTCCTGAAAGTACTCGGTGATCGCTACCACGGCGAAGAAGGCCAGGAGCGGGAGGATGAAGATCTCGTAGGCGTAGAAGACGGTGAGGATGGAATGCATGTCACTGTCCCTTCGTCAGGAGGTCGCGGAGGAGGTAGAAGGTGGTGAGCATCTCGTCGAGCACGTTGATCTCAGTGATCTGTGCCTCGGTGGGACGGGTGAACGTGTCGAGCATGGCCAGACGCGCCTTCATGACGCCGATGCGGTAGGAGACGAGGAGGGTGGGGTCGGCGTAGATCTTGTCCATTGCGGACATTGCGGTCTGAGTCATGGGGGTTTCCTTTGTTTCGATCATATTAAGATAGTACCACAGGTTGGATTAAATGTCAACCTGTCATATCCTCGGCGTTGGCGATAGCCTCCTCGACGATCTCATCGACCGGGATATCACAGCCGAGCTGCTCCTGGATGTACGACTGGAGGGTGCCGGCGATGAGCTCCTCGATGAGAGCGCGATCGGCGGATGAGCCTGCGATGGCTGCTAGAACTTCAGCGGAGAGGGGGAAGTCGATATCGACCGTGAGAGAGATGGTATTCATGGGGATTTCCTTTGTTTCGATCATATTAAGATTATATCATAAGTGGATTAAATGTCAATAGGCCAGCGGCATGGCAGGCGTGCCAAAAAAGCATGGCTCCGGGGTTGACAAATATGCTGGTTTGTGTATAATAGCTATATGATCAAAACAAAGGAACACCACATGATTAAGACGTCCATCCTCATGGAATCCATCGAGTGCGTAGGGTACGCCCACTTCACCGCGCTGGCCTCCGACCTCAATTGGAACGCCGACTTCCAGCCCGACTTCGTCGACGTCGAGGGGCTCGGCAACGGGAACTCCCTCCAGCTGGTCGCCGTTACTAACTTCGGCATGGTGAAGTCCCTCAAGTACAGCCAGCCCGGAGCCTTCCTCTACCTCACGGTGATCGGTGCCTGAGGCATGCCAGTCCGGCATGGGAGGTATGCCTTGACATTTAATCCAGGGCGTGTTATACTAGTTATATGATGAAAACAGGAGAAAATCACATGAACGTCACAGTCAACTACGAGGACTTCGCGTCCCGCGTCGCCCAGAACGGCTTCACCCCGTCCCAGTACTCCAAGTCGGTGTACTTCGCCAAGACCCCCAACGCGGGCACGGTGGCCCTGAACCTGAACAACTTCACGTTCACGGTCGGCGTCGGCACTAAGCACCTCGAGGTCATCACGGCCGCGGTCGAGGCGGCCGGCTGGACGGTGGTCAAGCGCGTCAAGGGCTGGTCGATCGTGGCCATCGACCCCTCGGCTCAGTGCCAGGACGCCGTCCTCGGTCAGTTCATGGACGTCGTCCTCGGGGTGATTGCGGCGGTACCCGCCAAGGCCGAGAAGATCAAGACGGTCAAGATGTCGACCATCGTAAAGAAGGTCGGTAAGTCGTTCGCCATGACTCAGGCCATCAAGGCTCGCAACCTCGAGACGATGAAGGCCGTCGCTCAGGCGCTGAGGGCTGCCTGATGCACGACACTCTGGCATGCCTCGTGATGGACTACTGCGAGGCTAAGAACATCGACCTCTGGCCTTACGTCGAGGGGTTGAAGAGCGGCGGGCCTCTGGACGAGGCGCTTCTGGCCACGCTGATCAGGTACCACAGGGAGTGGATGCGATGATGAAGATAGCGTACACGCTGATGGTCGTCTTCGGCGTCCACGGCCCGATCGTCAAGCACGACTACGGCACCCAGGCGCAGTGCGAGCGCGCTCTGGCGCAGGTGAACTCGATGATAAAGAGCAGCCCCGATGTACAGGCCGCGTGCCTGCCTCCTGGAGAGTGAGTGATGGATATCGTTGAACGTCTACAGGAATTGATCGGCGTCTATATTGGCGATGCTGATATTGACGAAGATTTGTTAGATGCAAAAACAGAGATTGAGCGACTGCGCCGTGACGTAGATCGCATGGCATGCCTCGCCATAGACAACGCCAAAGATACGTTACGGCTGCAGGAAGCGCTGCATCGTATCAGCCTTGGATCACAAGATTCTGGCACGACTAAAGAACCACTGGGTAGAGAAGCGCGCGCCGCGCTGAAAGACGGAGAGTGATATGACTAATAGAGTAACCCTACCCGCCGGACGGTACCTCATCGGCGATCTCTGCTATCAGGGCGAGATCTGGGAAGAGATCTGCGGCCGCGACCACGGCGTCACTGAGGACGGCCGCCACTTCGCGTGCATGTTCACCAAGTGGGGCGACGGTGAGTACCCCGATCAGGACGGCCGCGGCTTCATGGTCGACAGCGGCACCATCGGCGTCATCCAGTACGACGGGCCGTCGACTTCGGACAGCATGGGCCGGAGCTACGTATTTCCAGAGCCCTTCGAGGTCTACTCGGAGGACGGGCTGCTGGTGTTCGGTGAGGTGCGCATCCAGACGGGCCCCCTAGAAGAGGGTCGCGACTGGGGCATGGAGTGGTACGACACTAGCATGGAGCTGGAGTGATGGTAGAAGAGTGGTTCTTTAAGAACGAGGTCAAGATAGGATTGAGCATCGCCCTCCTTAACTTCGTTGGCGCTGCGCTCGGGTTCGTCGCGGGCAACTACGTCAACGCCGTCATAGGGTTGATCCTAGGGGTGGTCATAACGTGGTCGGCCCTCAACGTAGGGGTGAAGTGATGCTAGAGATCGGACCCAACCTACTCGTCGCCATTCAGGCCATATGTTCAGTGCTGGGTGGCGCTGCGTTTATGTTTTTCATGTATGTACTAGTGAGGGATAGCTAATGACTAAGATCGTATACAACGGCAGCTACGGCGGCTTTGGGCTGTCAGACAAGGCAGTCGCTCGCTACTGGGAGCTCAAGGGGCTGCCAGTGCACGACGCCTTTACTCGGTATGTGCACGACGCCTTTACTCGGTATGATCTGGAGGAAGATCGTGCAGACCCCATCTTGGTGCAGGTAGTCGAGGAGCTGGGTGAGGAGGCAGACACTGTTTTCTCTAATTTGCAGATACGCGAGCTCCCAGAGGGGACTCTATACCGCATCGACGAGTACGACGGCAGGGAGACCGTCATGACGCAGGACGAGTACACATGGAGGGTGGCGTGATGGGTGCAAGAGAGGACATACACGAGCTGCGTGCCGTCATAGCTACGCACGACGTGGTCTATGGAGACAGGATCAAGGAGCTCGAGTCCGCAATCCGTGAGATCCTTTCCCAGATCGATCGGGGTGGATCAGGTGGTAAGGTATTTGCTCGGGATTATTGTATCGAGCGTGCAAGAGCTGTATTAGGAGATAAGTGATGAGCGGCGGACACTTCAACTACGACCAGAACAGGATCCTATACATAATCGAGGACATCGAGCGTCTCTTTGAGGGAGATGTAAGGTATAGCCCTGAGACCATGGTGGAGTTCGGTGAGGCCATACGCGCGCTGAAGATCGCGTATGTGTATGCCCAGCGTATCGACTGGCTGGTGTCTGGTGACGACGGTGAGGACACGTTCCACGAGCGCCTCAAAGAAAATCTATATAGGATCAAGTGATGAACGATATCTTTATAAGACTCGCGCTAGATGCGGGGTTGTTGAACTACGTAGACCACGAGACGCCTAGACACTACTTCATTAATGGCCATGCCGAACAAGAAGATGTTGAGAAGTTCGCCGAGTTGATTGTGCGGGAATGTGCTAGATGTGTCACTCAACCTACTATCCAAGCAGCAGGACAGACTGATATCGCTATCCAAGCATTACAAGATGTTTTGGCGAATGATATGAAGGCATACTTTGGAGTAGAGTGATGATGCACAGCACGTACGACGTACACAGAATACTAGACTGGGTCGCCAGTCGGCCTGCCAATGAACACTTTAAGCTAGACACCGTATACAACCAGCTGGCCCCGATCAGCTTTAGCCTAGTCGACTACATCCTTGATCGGGAGGTCGAGAGGGGCAGTATATATAAGAGTGGCCCGACGGGTAAGTACTACATGAGAAGGGATTCAAACATGATGAGCGATACTGAGAAGCGTCTGAGCGATCTCGAGGTCAAGTACAAGTGGCTCGAGGGCGTAGTCGCTAAGGCGCCTAAGAAGCCGCGCTTGTGGACGCCGTGGCTGAACAGCAGGGTGTCTGAGGTGCCCCGCGGCGTCATGGTGGACGTCATGCTCGCAAAGGGTGAGGTCGTGCCCCTGTTCCCCTCGAACGAGATGTTCTGGTGCGACAACCTCCCCGACGAGGACAAGATCGTGGCGTGGCGCGTTGCGGACAAGAACGGCGGCTACGGATGGAGCTGCCCTATCGGGATGAAGGACTGCGCGCGGAACTGCGGGGACTACGGCTGTGGAAACTGACGAGCGCGCGCGGCTTCTGGTAGAGGGTCCCGGCGGCATCATGGAGATGAAGCAGACGATCGCCGACAAGGAAGCCGAGATATCTCGACTGCGGCGTATTATCGTTGATCTTCTTGACGATGGCGACGAGACCGACCGCGCGGCCGCGTACGCTGCTTTAAATCGGCCGGATCCGCGCTGTTGACAGATAATAGAGAGTGTGGTACGATATGAACAAGCGGAAGCTGGTAACTTACAGAGGAGAGTATAACATGGAAGACAACTACAAGGTAACAGTATCCCTATCGTCGAGCACGGTGGGATCCACAGATGAAAAATTTCCCGATAGTACCGTCATAATTGAGTTCGACGCGACAGACGCCCACATGAGTGTGATGCTGCGTAAGTTCCAGGAGCTCCTGAATGCCATGGGCTACGTGACAGACGGTCGTCATCTCGGCCTCATCGACGGCGACGAGGACTACTGATGAACAGACGCAGCTTCTTTGCCTTCCTGCCATTGGCCCCTCTTGCATTAGTTGCAGAGGGTGCTAGGGCAGTGACGGCGTCTCAGGCACCACCCTCCCACGCGGTCAATATGACGTTGATGGGGGCGGCATCAAAGAACAAGAACGAGCTCATGTACCTCAGCAACGGGCCCGCGACAATTGCCTTCCCCCAGAGCGACCCTACAAATCAAGTGGCGATGGCGGTCGGTGAGGACGGTGAGCTCTGGCTCAAGGGCAAGGACAAGCAGTGGAAGCGAGTCGTCACCGAGTAATAAATAGTGGATGCCAGTCGAGTGCTACTATCTCGCGCTGCAGTGGGATAGTACTTCATGGGTTCGACATGAGATGTGTCAGTTCGCTAGACGAGAAGACGGTGTAGACGGTGTTTATATTGGTGCGCGCATCGAGTTCAGACCGATAGAGTCCATGGATCAGGGTAGGTGCCGTGACATGGAGAAGACGACACACGCGCGCTATAAGATAGGTGACAGGGAGTGGGTATGTCTGGTGAGCTCAGGTACGCGGTAGTCTGGAAGACGGGTATCCACAGCCGCAGGATACTATGCACGCACCTCGATCCAGCCGTGGATATGTCTAGGCGCACTCCGGGCTCCAGTGTCGTAGAGCTAGAAGAACCGATACCGTACTCAGAGATGACTGTCAACAGGGGCGTAAAGCGAGATCGCTATCCAGAGAAGGTGTATAGATAATGAAGAATGAAGTTGAAGAGTGGGCGCAGAAGTTCGTTGATGAGTCGGACTACGACACCCGCCTCGCGATCACCGCTTGGGTGATGAAGAACGTAGTCGACCACGCGGAAGAGGGTGGTTCGTTCAGGTACCTCATATACGATCGGCTCGGCTTCGACATGGACGCCTACGTGCCCTTATATCAGGCCGGCGGCATGACCATCACGAATGAGTTCGACATCAAGAACGCCGGCGCCATAAGAGAGCGCGTCAGGGACAAGAAGATCAGCGATATGAAGGACCTCGTCGGACTGTGCGACGAGCCGGACTGCTTTAAGTCGGCGAGCTGCGGCTGGCCGTCAGATGAGGGATATAGGCACACCTGCCGTGATCACATGGAGAAGAGAGATGTTTAATATTACTATTAGCGATGAGAAAGCCGACGCGCTGTTTCGTGAGATTCTTATTCAGGACTACCGCGGTCTCAGGGACGATATCAATAGGCTGGAGGGCCAGAAGAATATAGACGCGCTGGACGCAGAAGATCTCGCCAACAACAGGAAGTACCTCGCTGCCATGGAAGGCATCATGGAGTACTACATCTTCGACTGGCAGAAGGTGGTGGCATGAGAGTCGGGTTCACCTGCTCGTGCTTCGACATGCTCCACGCGGGTCACGTCCTCATGCTAAAGGAGGCTAAGACCGCGTGCGACTACCTCATAGTCGGGCTGCAGAGCGACCCTACGCTCGACAGGCCCGAGAAGAACAAGCCTATCCAGGGTCTGTTCGAGAGGTACACCCAACTCAGCGCCATAAAGTACGTCGATGAGATCGTCGTGTACGACACCGAGTTCGACCTCAAGAACGTTCTTAGGGCTCTTCCCATAGACGTAAGAATAATCGGCGAGGACTACCGCGGCCGAGAGTTCACGGGGTGGGATCTTCCGATCGAGATCTACTACAACTCGAGGAAGCACGACTACTCCACTACGTTCTTGCGCCAGAGGGTGAATGATAGGTTGACAGTTAATCCGAGTTGATATATAATATTAATATGATCAGTGGAGGATATTATGTCTGAATATAAGTACGCAGTTAAGTGGGACGTCAAGGTTACCACCCCTAGGCACAGTCTCTACGGCATGCTCGTCACAAAGTCGCGTCAGTTTCCAGACGTATCCTCGGCGACTAAGTTCGCCATGGCTATCCAGTCTAAGCTACCGTCCGGTGAGCTTCTCATCGGCAAGCCAATTCTGGAGTCGATATGATGCAGGCCTCGTATAAGTACCACGTCGGTCAGCGCTTCTGGGTACCACGTGTCAATAAGGTATCCAGCGTGGAGACCATAGAGGTAGACGGCAGGGAGTATAGGCGCGAGGAAAATAAGTACTACCCTAAGGTGAGAGAGAAAGAGATCACGGAGGTGACCATAAATCTCTCAAAGCTAGGCTCTGTTGTATCGTATGGCATAGTCAATATAGTCAATACAGACAATCTAGAAGACTGGCCGTCGTACATCGACGAGGATCAGATCAACTGCCGTACTAAAGAGGAGGCCGAGCGCGATGCGGCAGAGGCCGCGGCTGCCGGTAGGAACTGCTACGACTACTGAGGTCCCTGCTCTACGGTCTTCTTGGATTCTTCTAGGAACTTCTTGATAGACCCCATGCTGTTCTTGCAGGTGGAGTTGTTCTTCTGCAGGTCGACGATGAGTCTCGCCGTCTGTATATCAGTGAGCGTATCCGCCTTGGGGTAGTAGACCACCGTGGGGCAGTTATACATAGATTCAGACGGTAGGATTACGGTGTGCTTCGTCGTCGTTATCGTCGGTGATAGGGACTGACAGGCGGTGAGGGCGAGCATGGGTAGTACTAAGAGCCTCTTCACTTCTTTGCTCCGCTTATCTGGTTGACAGTGTTCTTTAGTATGATGGACGACGGCCTGTCGGCTTTCTTGGCCTCAGCTGAGCTCAGGTACGTGTTGATGTCCTTGAGCTGCCTGTTGATCTCGTCATTCTGCTTCGTGAGATCCTCTGCTATGCTTCGCTGCTTGTCCTCGACGGCGGACATCTTGCTCTGAAAGTCCTGTTGGTCCTTTATGACCTGCTCGAGTTGTTTCTGGTTGAACTCAAGTAGAGCCTGCTGCTCTACGCTGTGCTTCCAGCTGTAGTACATCCCAGTGACTAGCCCGCTTACTAGAAAGAAAGCGGCGATGTACATGGGTATTCTAGAAAGACCAAACATATCAAACCTCCAGTTGAACATGAGTATTTATAGGAGTTAAAAATGAAAGTAGAATTCGTAGAAGAGAAAGAAGACGGCTCGGGTGTATTCACCTTTGACTTCACTGAAGATGAAAAGAACGCGCTGCTTCGCTATGGTATCGTCTCTATCCTCGAGAAGGCAGTCGAGGAAAACAAGTACTACGCGCAGGACGGAGTATACTACGCGTCTCCTGCTGAGACAGAAGAGTCCAGCGATGAGAGTTAATATCGGTCCATATAGAACTTGGTGGGGTCCGTATCAGCTCGCCGATCTCCTGCAGCGCGTCGGAGTCAACGAGGATCGCTGTCATCTCATCGGCGAGTGGCTGGCAGACACGTGGGTAAGCGACTTGTGTCAGTGGGTAGATAGCAAGAAAAAGCGCAAGGTCGATATTCGCATCGATAACTACGACATATGGTCGATGGAGCACACTCTTTCTCTCATAGCCCTACCCATGCTCAAGCTACTCAAGGAGAAGAAGCACGGCTCGCCTTTTGTAGACGACGAGGACGTTCCCGAGCACCTCAGGAGCTCCGCCGCGCCGCCTAAGGAAAATGAGTGGGATACAGACGAGCTATTTCACGATCGCTTCAGCTGGGTTCTAGACGAGATGATCTGGGCTCACGAGCAGGTTCTCAATGACGACGAACACAGTGAGTACTACGACCCGTACGAAGATGGTGAGGACGTCGTATCAAATCACACGTTTCTGTCAGCAGCAGAAGCTCGCGAGATGGGAAAGTTCAATCAAGATAAATATAAGGCGTACAATGATAGACTCAACAACGGGCTCACGCTCTTTGGAAAGTACTATCGCGGCTTATGGGACTGAGCTTATGACACCTACGGTAAGAAACATCCAGGTTGTAGACGAAGAGATAATCATACAGGCTGCAGAGCAGTTTGGAGGAAATAACGCGTTCTCTAATATTCTTGGTGTGGCGAGTGAGTATAGAGAGGCAGAGATGACTCCTATATTCCTGTGGGATATCGACGCTAGGAATGTCTACTGCGTTGCTGCAGAGACATTCAGAAAAAAGTTGCACTGAGCCTATTGACAAAGTAGGTCTCAGTGCATATATAGTATACGTGGGCTGCCACTAGGGGCTCACTATACATCAACCTTGCCTAACAGGAGGTCTTAAATGACAAAATGGAATACATTCAACGTCGACTCAAAAACTTTCGACGATTTCTTCAAGTTCTCAGAGAAGTACTACGTTGGCGTAGATAAGTTCGCCAAGCAGTTCAACGAGACAGCCGCGCAGATGGCTAACACCGCTGTTAACTCAGCTTATCCCCCCTTCAACTTAAAGAAGACTGATGATAACGTCTATGTTATCGAGATGGCAGTTGCTGGATTTGGAAAGCAGGACCTTGAGATGACACTCGAGGAGAACAAGCTCATCATCAACGGCAGCACCACAGTCGATACTCTAGTCGCAGATGGAATTAACCAGACATTCATCCACAAGGGAATCTCTGATCGCCCATTTACCCGCACATTTACTCTCGCTGATAACGTCGTAATCAACAATGCAGCGCTGACAAATGGTCTTCTCAAGATTTGGCTTGAGCATATTATTCCTGAAGATAAGAAACCAAAGAAAATCAATATTGAAGATACTGTCGAGCCAAAGACAGCCAGAGATACAAAGCAGTTTCTAGCCGAGGGAAAGTAATAATGTCCAAGCTAATAGAGAACGTCACCTCATGGCTTAATCGCCAAGAGCGAAAGAGGAAGACCATTCGCGAGTTGAGCTATCTTAACGATAGAGAACTCAATGACTTAGGAATCAATCGCTGTGATATCCACAGGATTGCACTTGAGATCACAAGATAATGTGGCCCTATACTGTAGACGAACTCGTAATAATTAACGGTAAATAACTTAGGGGGGAATTTCCCCCCTATTTTGCTAGGAGATCCAAATGATAACTAAAGAACTGCTCAGCTCTCTTTTTCCCGCCACGCACGATAATATACTAGAGAGCTATATTGAGCCACTGAATAACGCATGCGAGAAATTTGATATCAACAACACCAGCAGGGTAGCTATGTTTATCGCGCAGGTCGGTCACGAGTCAGGCGGACTCAACGTCGTTCATGAGAACTTAAACTACAAGGCAGAAGGTCTCACTAAGATCTTTCCTAAGTACTTCCGCGATGCAGATCCTAGTGACTACGCGCACCAGCCGGAGAAGATCGCCAACAGGGTCTATGCAAATCGCATGGGTAATGGGGATGAAGATTCTGGTGATGGATATCGCTATCGCGGTCGCGGCTTGATACAGCTCACAGGTCACGATAACTACCAGCACTTTGCAGACGGCGTGGGTATGTCTCTCGATGAGGCAGTACAGTACCTCGAGACTCCAGACGGCGCTGCTATGTCGGCCGCATGGTTCTGGAATACGCGTCATCTCAACGACCTCGCAGACGCAGGCGATATTGTTGGCTGCACTAAGAAAGTAAACGGCGGAACAATCGGACTAGAAGATCGCACGAGACACTATGAGAAAGCTCTATCACTATTGGGTTGACAAGTATTCTAGAATGTGTTATACTATACAATGAGTTATAAGTGGAGCATACATGAACTTCTATACGCACGTGCATATCAGAAAGAACACGGTCTATCTCAAGGGTTACTACGAGGGTCGTAAGATCCAAGAGACCGTTGAGTTTAGGCCGTATCTTTTTGAGGCCACAGGCAAGCCATCTGAGTACCATACTCTCGACGGCAAGTCTGTATCTAAGATACCGTTCGACAGTATCAACGCCGCAAAAGAATACCTGAGCATGTTCAAGGATACTTCTGGAAAGAAGATCTACGGGCTCAACAACTTTCAGTACGTATTTCTTAATGATGAGTATCCAGGCGAAGTAGAGTACGACGCGTCTCTCGTATCAGTCGTGAGCATCGACATCGAGACTGACTCGAGCGGAAGCTTTCCAAATATAGCAACTGCTGACAAAGAGATCACCGCTATAACGGTATCTAAGAACGGCCGAAAGATCGTCCTAGGTCAGCGCTTCTATAAGTCAAAGTCACCCAACGTTCAGTACTTCATGTGCAAGGATGAGAAAGATCTTCTCAATAAGTTCCTTACTATATGGAATCACGATGACTGGAAGCCAGATGTTATAACAGGCTGGAATATCGAGATGTTTGATATTCCTTATCTCGTTAATCGCATCCGCAGTATCCTCGGTGAGAAAGACGTTAAGATGATGTCTCCTTGGGGTGTCGTCTATGAGCGCGAGATCACTCGAGGTAAGTCGGGCGGTAAGTCAGTCGAGAACAGGGTTGATATCGTCTATGATCTTGTCGGCATAGCAGTGCTCGACTATCTCCAGCTCTACAAGAAGTTCTCATTCACGAACCAAGAGTCATACAAGCTCGATCACATTGCGTTTACCGAGCTCGGAGAGAAGAAAGTCGACTACTCTGAGTATGGATCGCTTAATGATCTATATGAGAAGAACTTCGAGCTGTTCATCGACTACAACATCAAGGACGTAGAGCTCGTCGACCGACTCGAGGAGAAGCTCGGGTTAATCAAGCAGGTGTTTGCTCTGGCCTACGACGCCAAGGTCAACTACGTAGACGTGCTGACCACCGTGCGACCATGGGATGTCATCATCCACAACTATCTGATGAGCAAGAAGATAGTCATACATCAGTTCAAGCCGGGCGACTCTGACTTTGAGCTTGTCGGCGGTCACGTCAAGGACCCGCAGATCGGCATGCACAAGTGGGTTGCGTCTTTCGATTTGAACTCGCTGTACCCGCACTTGATCATGCAGTACAACATCAGTCCAGAGACATTCATCAAGAAGATCGACGGCTTTGATTCCGTTGATAAACTTCTTTCCAAGAGTGATCTTCATCCCGATCGTCGACACGACTGGTCTTACGCCGCAAACGGCTGTGTCTATCGAAAGGACAAGCAGGGATTCCTGCCCGAGCTGATGGAGAAGATGTACAATGATCGCGCAAAGTACAAGAACCTCATGCTCGACGCAAAGAAGAGATATGAGACAACAAAGTCTAAGAAAGATGAGAATGACATCGCACGATACCACAACCTGCAGTTAGCCAAGAAGATCCAGCTGAACTCGGCTTACGGCGCGCTAGGCAACCAGTACTTTCGTTGGTTTAACTTCGACCACGCAGAGGCCATCACCAAGTCGGGACAGCTTTCTATTCGCTGGATCGAGAAGAAGATCAATGAGTATCTCAATAAGATGCTAAAGACAGACGAGGACTATGTCATCGCATCTGACACCGACTCGATCTACGTCAACATGGAGAGAGTAGTCAGCGCTGTATATCCAAACGGTGGCGAGGACTCGGTTATAGTAGACGCGCTCGATAAATTCATCGAGGCAAAGATCCAACCCTATATGGATAGGTGCTATCAAGAGCTCGCTGAAATGATGGGTGCATACCAGCAGAAGATGACGATGAAGCGCGAGTCTATTGCCAACAAGGGTATATGGATCGCAAAGAAGATGTACATGCTAAACGTCTGGGATAATGAGGGCGTCCGCTACTCAGAGCCAAAGCTCAAGGTAATGGGCATCGCGTCAGTTAGATCATCGACACCAGCTGCGGTTCGCGTTGCACTTAAGAAGGGTATCACGCTTATCATGGATACAGATCAGGAGTCTGTTATCCAGTACATCAATAAGTTTCGCGATGAGTTTCATTCGCTTCCCTTCGAGCAGGTGGCTTTCCCGCGCGGCATCAAGAACATGCGAAAGTATCGCGACTCATCACAGATCTACAAGAAGGGCACACCAATTCAGGTGAAGGGCGCTCTCATATATAATAAGCTCATTGAGAAATTCGGCAACAAATACCAGCCGATCTCCGATGGCGACAAGGTTAGGTTCGCGTATCTCAAGATGCCTAATCCCATTCACGATACTGTTATCGCCGTTCCAGATGAGATGCCAGATGAGTTCAATCTAAATCAGTTCATCGATCGCGACATGCAGTTCGACAAGGCATTCCTAGAGCCATTGAGGTCTATCTTAGACGTTATCGGCTGGGACACTGAGAACAGATCAACACTAGAAGATTTCTTTAGCTGAGGATAGTACTATGGAAGAAGATGACTTTGGCTTTTCATTTGCCACAGAAGAAGACATGAAGTCAAATGACGATAGAGCTGATAAGCTCAGGAAGATGATCATGCCTCTCTTGAATAATCTTAAGAAGAATCCAGAGAAGGAGATGATCGTCTGGCCTGATCGAGTTAAGAAGATAGACGACTTCATAAAGAAGATGAATAAAGTGGTAGATGGTTAAAATAGTTGTTTACAATAATTCATTAATGTGGTATATTAAACAATACGAAGATATAAGGAGTATACATGAGTTCTTTCTTTCGCAATTTAGTTGAGCAGATCAAAGATGAAGACACCACAATCGCAGCCGACGGCAAGGGCGCGGCAGAGTTCTCTGGGACAATTGACTCGGGCAGCTACATCCTCAATGCCGTGCTCTCTGGAAGTCTCTATGGTGGGGTGCCCAACAATAAGATCACTGCGTTCGCAGGCGAGTCTGCAACCGGCAAGACGTTCTTCGTACTCGGCATCGTAAAGTCATTCCTGGATAAAAATCCAAATGCAGGCGTAGTCTACTACGACACCGAGGCGGCTGTCACACGGTCCATGATGGAAGATCGCGGGATTGATACTCAGCGAGTTATTCTCGCTCAGATGGATACTGTCCAGAAGTTCCGCCATCACGCACTCAAGATGATCGAGTCCTATGAGAAGACAAAAGAAAAAGATCGCCCGCCGATGATGTTCGTACTCGACTCGCTCGGTCTGCTTTCGTCTACAAAAGAAATGGAAGATACTCAAGAGGGTAAAGAGACTCGCGACATGACGAAGGCCCAGATCATCAAGGCCACATTCCGCGTCTTGACTCTGAAGTTGGCTAAGGTCGGCGTGCCGATGATCGTCACCAATCACGTCTACGCTTCTATGGGATCTATGTTCCCGACCAATGAGATCGCCGGCGGCTCGGGTCTCAAGTACGCAGCGTCAACTATCGCCATGCTCTCTAAGCGCAAGGAGAAAGAGGGCAACGAGGTTATTGGTAACGTCATCCACGTCAAGATGTATAAGTCTCGACTATCTAAGGAGAATAAGATGGTCGACGTACTCCTCACGTATAAAGATGGTCTCGACCGCTACTACGGGCTTCTCGAGCTCGCCGAGCGCCATGGTATCTTCAAGAAGGTAAGCACTCGCTTCGAGATGCCAGACGGAACTAAGGTGTTCGGTAAGACTATCAACGATAATCCTGAGAAGTACTTCACTGAAGTAGTGATGGCGCAACTCGAGGCGGCCGCCAACAAAGAGTTCAGGTATGGTACCGGTGATGAACCGGTTGAGTACGACCCGGAGACCGGTGAGGTACACGAAGAAGAGGCTAATTAATGTCGATTGAAAAGATTATCTTTAGTAATCTTATACATAATGAAGAGTACGGCAGGAAAGTAATTCCGTTCTTAAAACCGGAGTACTTTCTTGACCATACTGATAAGATCATCTTTGAGACTATCAATGACTATGTAAACAAGTACAACAGCTTCCCGACAAAGGAAGCTCTATCCATCGACATGTCCAATAAGGTCGGTGGACTAAGCGACTCACAGCACAAGATGGCTCAGGATAAGATCGACTCTTACGAGACATCTGAGCAGTCTAGCATGAACTGGCTTCTAGACCAAACAGAGAACTTCTGCAAGGACAAGGCGGTCTACAACGCGATCATGAACTCAATTCAGATCTTGGATGACAAGACTGGAAAGCAGTCTGCTGGAGCTATCCCGCAGATCTTGAGCGACGCACTCGGCGTCAGCTTCGACACTCATATCGGTCACGACTTCCTAGAAGACGCCGATAGTCGATATGAGTTCTACCACCAAAAACTAAACAGAGTTCCGTTCGATCTTGATTACTTCAATCAGATCACGAACGGCGGGTTACCCAACAAGACGCTCAACATTGCACTCGCGGGCACTGGCGTCGGCAAGTCGCTCTTCATGGGCCACTGCGCTGCGGGTAACCTAACCAAGGGGCAGCGAGTGCTCTACATCACTATGGAAATGGCCGAGGAGGAGATCGCCAAGCGTATTGACGCAAACCTCCTCAATGTGACGATGGACGAGCTCTCGCTGCTACCAAGGGATCTATACGACAAGAAAGTAGAGAAGGTAAGGTCTAAGACGGTCGGCAAGCTGATCATCAAGGAGTACCCAACTGCCTCAGCTGGCTCTGCCAACTTCAGGCATCTACTCAACGAGCTCAAGCTCAAGAAGAACTTCACGCCGGATATTATCTATATCGACTACCTTAATATCTGCATGTCTTCTCGACTTAAGTTCAGTGCTAACGTAAACTCGTACACCTACATCAAGGCCATCGCCGAGGAGCTCCGCGGCCTAGCCGTCGAGTTCAACGTTCCGATTATGTCTGCAACTCAGACTACTCGTACCGGCTACTCCAGCTCTGATGTCGGTCTCGAGGACACATCCGAGTCATTTGGTCTTCCGGCAACGGCCGACTTCATGTTCGCACTTATCTCCACTGAAGAGCTGCAGGGCTTAAATCAGCTCATGGTAAAGCAGCTCAAGAATCGCTATAATGATCCGGCAATGAACAGGAGGTTCGTGATTGGTATCGACAGGTCTAGGATGAGACTGTACGACACAGAGCAGTCTTCTCAGTCTGATCTTCTAGACGGCCCGGTATTTGACTCTACCGGTTTCGGCGACGAGGATAAAGAGAGAGGCAAGAAGGGTAAGAAGTTTGACAAAGCTAAATTTGCGGGGTTTAAGTAATGAACTATAAAGTTATTCAAAAGAAGAACACGTACGCTATCGTCGAGAAGTCAACGGACCATATCGTTGCCTTTGGTGTAGAAAAAGAAATGAAAACACGCTGTCGCTTCTTGAATCTAGGTGGGGCTTTTGATGGCTGGACTCCGTCTTTTGTATTGAAAAAAATATTTGTAGAAAAGTTTGAAAATACTGTTTCTGGTTATAAATAATGTATGCACATATCTTGTGAATACTTCGACGCGTTTGTGCCTGCAGCACAAGAGGCAAGCCGCGAGGATTGGAATTGACAGGTCGCCAGTATACGGTAGGTGGGGTTCCTCCTGTCCACGTCGTAAAGGGAAGCTCTTAGGGGCTTCCCTTTTTTATTATATAAATATTGAGAACAATCTAACTTCCATGAGGCTTACGACATGATACCATTTAAGCAATTTATTCTATCTGAGGCAAGAGTAATAAAGCCAAAGAAAGAAAAAGAGAAAAGTTTTAACTTAAACGATGCTAAAGGTAAGCTATTTGAGATCTTAACTGGATCGCATCTCCACAGTGGAACTCACCCAAAACACGGTGGACCTAATGAAATGCTGCAGCATTTCAGAGATGAAGAGGGCAAGACACCAAGCGATATCCACGATAAGATCAAGACAGAATTAGATGCAAGATATCCTGGTATGTATGATCAGATCGCAAAGCATTCTGCACAGGCCGCGGCCAATATAAGACAGCAACTTGCTGCAGCTGGACATCATACCATTCATCACGGTGCTTGGACTTCTCAGCCTTCAGATCACGAGAGCTTTACCGGCAAGAAAGATACAAACAGTGATGCCGATGTTATGCTTCAGACTAACAAGGGACCTGTAGGTATAAGCTTAAAATACGGTACTATGAAGACACCTAATCTTAGAAATAATGGATTTGAAACACTAGCCAGAATGTCCGGAGCAAATGAATCAGATCTGGTTAGCCACAGAGATAGACACGCAAAGCGTCTTAAAGAGCTTGGTATCGACAGTCATGATACCTTTAAGAGATTTAGAGACAGTCAGAATCCTAAAGAAAGACAAGCAGCCGCTGACGCTGAAAAGTCTGCTGGTGAAGTTCAAAGAAACGTAGCTGGTGCTCTCACAAAGAGTCTTGCAAAAAAGAATACTAATGATCTCAAAAATTATGTTAATGATATCGTTGCACCTAAGACTACCTTTCAGCATTTTAGATATCACGGCCAAGTTGGAAGAAATGGTGTAGATTTATCTCATCACATGAATGACGTTCAAGACGCACGCAATACTCTCAATGATTATGAAGAGCTCAGGACTGCTCCACATAGCGGAGGTATTAGTGTAAAGATAGAAGGTAGAAGAAAAGGTGAGTCTGACTTTACTCCCGTGTTAACACAGGGAATTAAAAAGGGGAGCGGCCCTACAAAGGGATTTAACTCTACTACTCAAGCGCCTTATCTAACAAGAAAGCCAGTTGTTAATAAGTCATCGGTGCTTCCCACTAAAAATAAAGTAAAGCTACCTTCTTCAGGAATGCACGGCGGTTCTCAATTTAGTTCAGATGAAGAAAGTCTAGGTAGATGATTAGTTTTAAGAGATTTATATTAGAACAAGAAGAAGCTTCTCCTGAGGGTCAAAAGCTAAAGCACCTAGAGCACTTAAATCGCCTGCCTATAACTGGCGGTAATGAGGGTGTTTCTAGAGCATCTGACTCACTAGATGCAGTTGAGTCGATTGTCAAAGGTAAGAAGCCAAGAGGCGGCAGGCACTCGCTTACAACTAAGTACGATGGCGCTCCATCTATAGTCTATGGGCATCACCCAGAGACAGGTAGGTTCTTTGTAGCCAGTAAGTCTGCCTTCAATAAGAATCCAAAGATCAACTACACGCCAGAAGATATCGAGAGAAATCACGGGCATGCCCCAGGACTAGTTGAGAAGCTCAAGGCCGCACTTGAGAACTTGCCTAAGATCATGCCTAAGCCAAAGAAAATTGGTAATCGCTATCCAGACCAAGTCTATCAGGGAGACGCGATGCACTCTGGAAAGAAAGATATTGAGACAAACGGCGACGAGGTTTCTTTCCAGCCAAACACGGTGAGATACAAGCTGCCTAAGAACTCAGGCGAGGCTCAGAAAGCACTGCGCTCTAAGTTCGGTATAGTAACTCACACGAGATACAAGGGCAACAGCCTAGAGAACATGACTGCGACGCCTGACGTTAATCGCGAGGACTTCCAGCAGCATCCCGACGTTCATGATGTAGATCCTAGGGTAAAGATCAATCCCGATAACTATACGCCAGAGATGCAGCGTGAGTATGAAGATCACAAGGAACGCGCCAAGAGAGTCTATCGCAGCATGAAGCCGGAAGCTCTAGAGGCCATGCGCGGTCATGAGATACCACTAGAGACTTATCTCAACGGCGTTATTAGAAAAAGCGCCACTATGCAGCCCGGTGAGAAGCCAGAGAAACCGAGCGTCGAGGGATATACAAAGCACCTCAGTGAAGCTGCAGCCAAAGAGGCAGCTAAAGTTAAGACTGAAGCTGCTAAGAAGAGAGTAATGGACAGATACGGAGAGATGCTCCAGTCGGTAGCTAACAACAGAGAGCACTTCGGCAAGGCTATCGATCTCGAGGGACACCTCAGCAGGGCAAAGAACGTACTCGTTAGAGCACTCGACGCAAACTCTCCTACTCGTCAGTCTATAGGAAACAGAGCAACAGGCCACGAGGGTTACGTACACGTTGACCCACAAGGCAACATGCAGAAGCTCGTCGACCAGAGCCCAGAGGGATTCGCCGCGGCCAACCTCGCCGGCATGGGTAGAATAGCAGGAGGCAGCTGATGAAGAGCTTTATTCGCTTTATATCCGAGGGTGTCGTAGGTCGTCCTAAGATGAACCCGGTGGTGTTCTCTTTCGGTAGGATGAATCCTCCGACATCTGGTCACGAGGCCCTAGTAAATAAAGTCATGGAAGAAGCTGCTAGACGAAAGGCTCATCACGAGATAGTCTTATCTGGATCTCAAGACCCAGATAAGAATCCTTTATCTTCTCAGCAGAAAGTAAAGCACGCAAGAAGAGCATTTCCTGGAGCTAACATAACTGCGGCTACTCCCGATCAGCCGACATTGATTCACCACCTCACTAGACTTCATCAAGCTGGACACAATCACCTAGTGTTCGTGGCAGGCAGCGACAGACTGCCTGAGTATCAGAAGCTCATATCTCGCTACAACGGTCAGGCAGACAAGTCTGGTAATATTCCCTTTAACTTCAAGAAGATAGAGTATGTCTCTTCTGGTGATAGAGATCCAGACTCAGAGGGTGTCGGTGGCATGTCGGCATCTAAGATGAGAGAGCACGTTCGCAACAACGACTACTACGGATTTCGTCAGGGTGTACCGTCTACTATGTCAGATAGTCACGCGAGAGAGATGTATAACGATGTTGCTACTGGTATGACGCCAAAGCCTAAGAAAAGCAAGACATGAAGTCTTTTGGTTTATTCTTAACCGAGAGCCAGCACAGCATCCACTACTTCGACGTAGATGACACACTCATGCACACCAGCGGGTCTAACGTCAGGGTGCACGTAAAAGACCCACGCGGTAAGACAGTACAGAGCCTGAATTCATCTGAGTTCAACGATCACAAGCTGCCTCCTGGACACAGCTACGACTTCTCTGAGTTTAAGTCGGCAAAGAAGTTCGCGCAGGGAGCAAAGCCTATCCGCAGCATGCTCGGCAAGATGAAGGCAATACACAGGAACGGCGGACATGTCGAGATACTCACGGCGCGATCTGACTTCGACGACAAGAAGAAGTTCGCAGACAAGTGGAAGTCCTACGGCGTAGACATAGGCAAGATTCACGTGCGTCGCGCAGGTAATATAACCGGCGTTAAGCCCGCGGCCGCTAAGGCCAAGATCATATCAGACGCCATCAGCCGGCACGGCCACAAGAGGGTGCACCTCTACGATGATTCAATAGATAATATCAACGGCATGCTGGCACTCAAGAAGAAGCACCCGAATGTTGAGTTCCATGGACATCACGTTCAGCACATGTCAGATGGATCTGTACGTATAACACACCATAAGGCTTAAACACGGCAAATAATTAAAAATTATAAATAAACATGCGATGCAGTAAGGCTACGGCAATCCTGCGCAATGTTCATGGATAAGCCCAAGGGAAACTCCAATGGTAAAGAAATATCTCCCTAGTCCTCAGCTAGACTTTGCCGAGCAAAGTCGCGGGAGTGCCGTAGTTACTGACGCCATAAGGCTGTCACTATACAAAAAATCAAAGAAAAGTGGTTATAATATAGACACTCTAGAAGAGGTCTATACTCGTGGCATAGATAGCTATTATACAGATCAGGTACTCAATGAGTCTCCTGAGCAGTATGCATTCAACAGAGTAAATTCATTTATAGCAGGCGGAGCAGCAGCGCACATGGATAAAGATCTACAAGAAATAAGAGGCCTCTGGGATAATATCCACGCTAAGCAAGAGCGCATCAAGCGCGGTTCTGGAGAGCACATGCGCAGACCTGGAGAGAAAGGCCGTCCCACTGCAGCCGACTTCAGGGCAGCTCAGAATGAGTCGCTCGATACAGCCAGATCTATCCACAAGAGCTCAAAGCACTTCAAGACCCCAGAGACGTCTGAGCTCCAGTCGACAAATCCAGACGATTCAGACTCGAGGTTCGACGCCACAGACTCGGCAGTCAGAATCTATAAGAATGCAACTCCAGGTCAGCACGGCAAGAAGATCTCTACCATCAAGAAGACAGTTCGCGAGTCGTATGAGCTTAACGAGTGCTCCTCGGGAACGTGCCCATGCGCTATAAATGAAGCGAAATACCAAGGTCGTGAGGTGCCTCTAAATAAGCCAATGAAGGGTGACGTAAAGAAGTCGAAAGTGTTCGTCAAGGACCCAACGACCGGCAACGTAAAGAAAGTTAACTTCGGCGATAAGACCCTGAGCATTAAGAAGAATATTCCGGCTCGCAAGCGCTCGTACTGCGCACGCTCAAGCGGTCAGGGTAATCTAACGAATAAGACGTCGGCTAACTACTGGTCGCGCAGAGCTTGGGACTGCTAAAATGAAAAGCTTTATTGAGTATATTATCGAGGGAAGAGGTAGAGACGCCGTGAGACAGTTTGCTGCAATTCAACATGACAAGTGGCGTAGTACTTTTGACCCTGAGAATACTGGAAAAGAGAGAATAAAGAAGAACAGCGACGGTACCGAGGGTAACATCAATGTTCCATTTAATAAGCTTCATCCAGATTGGCAGAAAGAGAATATTGAGGCTGGCAAGGCCGCGCTTGTAGCTCTACGTAAGCACGGCAAAGACACAGAGGCTGCAGCCGATCACGTGCACAAAGAGTGGATGAAGAGAAACCCTAAAGCTGACTACAACGCATCTCAACACGTGCCTTACTCTGAGCTCCCTGAGCCAGAGAAGCAGAAAGACAGAGATCACGTTGATACGATGAGAAGAATACTAAATAGATGAAGAAGTTCAGTGAGCTTCTTAGAGAATTGAGTGTACCCCAAGGCACGACTGGAAAGAGAAAAGAAGTGTCTGCACCAATGGTTGCCATTCGCATGGCATCGGGGAAGATAGAAAAGCATCCACCCGGAAAGAGCGGAAGCTCTGGCGGTGGAGATGGTGGTTCATAACGGAGGTAAAAATGGATTTTATTATTGTAGGATTAGGTATTGCAGTTTTAATCGCGGTGGTCTATAAGATGCTCACTAAGAAAGAGACCGCAGAAGAGGCAGTTAAAGAAGTCGCCGCCGAGGTGGTAGCAAAAGTAAAAGAAGAAGTTCCTAATATCGAGACCGTCGTAGTAGGTGCTGTAGCAGAAGAAGTTAAAGAAGTAGTAGAAAAAGTAAAGCGCGGAAGAAAAAAGAAGGCTGATTAATATGAATGAACTAGTTGAGAAGATGAAGGTGGTGCTGGCCAGCGTTTTTGCGCTGTACCTAAAGGCGCACTATTTTCACTGGAATGTAGAGGGTCCTAACTTTCCGCAGTATCATTCATTCCTGAATGATCTGTACGAGGAAATTCACGATTCTGTAGACACTATTGCAGAAGAGATCAGAACTCTTGGATCTTACGCTCCCGGCTCGTTCGTGCGCTATACAGATCTATCTATAGTAAAAGACGAGACCAACATACCTCCCGCTATGTCTATGATATCTAAGCTCCAGTCTGACAACATCGCTGTAATAGAGTTGCTCAAGGAAGCCCAGAAGATGGCAGAGAAAGAGAACGCTGTTGGCCTCGCCAATTTCTTGCAAGACAGAGTAGACAGACACTATAAGCACGACTGGATGCTTAAGTCAATATTAAAGGCATAAAGAGATGAAGTACACATCGGTAGAAGCTCAGATCAGGAGAGTCATGGAGGCTGCGGCTGTAGATCGCAACACCAAGGCTCGTGAGAAAGTAAAGAACGTAGCTCGTCCTGACGACGTCGCTCCTACCGATGAGTTGTCTAAGCTCGCCAAGCAGGCCGAGATCAAGGTAAAGATCATCGATGAGCAGTCAACGATTCACTCAGTTCATGTTAAAGTATATGATAAAAAAGGCGCAGAAAAATTAAAGTCTGATGAGTTCCACAAACACGTAAAAAATCACGGTGGGGAATATCACTATAGCTCTGATAAGGGCGTTGCGTTCAAATTTAAGAATGCATCTGATGCAGAAAAATTTCACAGAAGCACCACACAAAAATATAGAGATCTTGGTTCAGAAAATGATGGACCGATGTCTGTAAATGAAGCCAATACAAGAAAACTAGAAAAAGAAGACGATAATTTTGGTGCTGATTTTAAAGCACAGGGCGATCGCATCCAGGGAATGTTAGATAAAGATAAAGCTAGTATGCTTGCTAAGAAAACATCTCAGGCTTCAGTTCCTGTATCGCTACCCACTTCAAGCACTTCAGATCCAGTTTCTATACCACAGGGTGCTTCAAAAATAGGTATTGGTCCAAATGATCAGGGCCCAGTCGATAAATTCTTTGGTAACTTCAATAGAAAAATCTTTTCAAAAGAAGAAATTAGCCAAATCAACACGAGAGTCAATGAAGTTAAGGGCGGCGATCAAAGTCTTCATTCAGCTCGCGCTGTTAAGGGTGGGGTAACTGAGATTGATATCCATCCAAAGACAGTCGATAGAGATACCGAGACAGACAAGTCGCCTGCAAAGAGCAAGAAGATCTTCAAGGACCAGGGTATCTTCAACAAGGAGATACAGAAAGAAGAAGCTGAGCAGCTCGACGAAGTCGGCAATACTCCAGCTGGAAAGAACGCTCTCAAGCAAGTACAGGCCCGTGCCGACCACCACATTATGTCCTCTATGGGTGACGGCGGAGTTCTCAATAACAGAAATTACGATCCAGCTGACTTGAAGAAGAACGTTAGGGTATCCCTTCAGGCCGCAAAGAGACTAAACAAAGAGGACTCTGAGATCGACGAGCAGGAAATTCACTTCGGAAACATAGGCACTGGTATTCAATCAAAGATGAGAGCGGCACTCAGCCGTCGTCGCGAGCTCGAGAAGCAGAGCTCTACGCGCAAGATGAACCTTCACGCCGGTGATAATAATGACAGTCAAGACGATCAAGATCCAGTAAAGAAGCTATCTTCCGCTCTAGATAAGATGCCCGATGTAATGAGCGCGGTCAGTAAGTCTGCAGGTAAGACACCTGAGCAGGCACAAGCTGCTTCTGCTGCTACTAAAGATCTACTAGACAAGAGCAAAGCTGGAACAGCAACCAGAAAAGACGCTTCAGACTACTTTAATACTATCATCTCACCAGAAGATCGCAAGAGATTTGGAAAAGACATTAACAAAACCCTAAGTTTTTATAAGGAAGATGCAAAGATGGCAACAGTTCCACTACCACCAGTAAGACCAAAAGATACCGCATCGAGCAGCGTGCCTCTTCCTCCGAAGAAGCCGAAGGACAAGAACGCCAATATTGATTCAAACCAAGGCGGTATGAACCCACCGGCTGGCAAGGGATACGGCGGCGCCGATACCGGCATGAATACCATCGAGTCGGTTCTCGGCGCAGGCGAGCTAGATCTTATCGAGAAGATCAACCTCATGCATGAGGACGACAGCTTCGGCAGTGCATTCGCTTCAGCTCGTAAGAAAGCCGGCGGCGCAGGTGGTAAGTTCACATATAAAGGTAAAGAATACCAGACAAACGTCGCCGGCGAGAAGTACGTCAGCAATCCAAAGAGCGTAGACGAGCCAGCTAATCCAGGTGTATCGTCAGGTACTCGTCCATCTGAAGTTCCAGACTCTAAGCCAGCTGAGCCAAAGAATCCGGGTGTATCATCGGGTACTCGCCCATCTGAAGTTCCGGACTCTAAGCCAGCATCTAAGCCAGATACTACCCCGTCTGTTGCCCCTCAAACTAAGCCAAGACTTTCAACGACAGTTGCAGGCTTAGTTAATAAAGATCAAAATAGAGATAAACAAGATCCTGGTCGCACTGCTGGTGATGTCAAAGATTATTTCAAGAAAAAACCTGAATATAGAGCAAAAGCCAAAGATATATATCCTGACGCTGAAGACGATACGGATACAAATGAGAGCATTATCTTCACGGCGGACGAGCTAGCTCACTTTGCTTCTCTCGCTGAGGCAAAGAAGTCAATGAAGCTCCCGATGAACAGGCCGACTATCGGCAATCAAGCCGGCGAGAAAGGCGACCAGAGCGGAGAGAACCCAACCAACAGCACCGCTCGCTATGACATCAGCGATGAGAAGAAGCTCGTCGGTAAGCAGTATAAGCTCGACAAGAATCATAACGGTAAGATTGACGCTAAAGACTTCAGGCTGCTTCATAAAGAAGAAACTCTCGACGAAGCAATTAAATCAGCATTCAAATTAGGCAATGAAGTTACAATACATAATCCTGGCAGTAGCCTCCACGGTAAAAAAGGTACTGTTGGTAAAATTCATCGTGGTATACCTGGAAGTAAAAAACTATACTATACAGTATATCATGGTGACAGATCATCTCAATTTCCTAAAGAAAACTTAAGAATTGTAAAAGAAGATTCTGACGGTGATACTCTAGCTGCGGCAGAGAGACAGTATGCCGCTAATAAATTAAATATGGTAAAGGGTAAGTCTGTTAATACTCCGCAGATGACAGACACGTATCCAAGTTCAGACACCAGTAAATACACAACAGGCGGTACCGCCAAGTACAGGGCAAATAAGGGACAATCAATGTCACAGAGCGATTTTGAAAAACTAGCGAACGAGTCACACAATTCTATCTCTCTTCTCGCAAAGTTCATCGAGGAAGAAGAAGCCAAGCGCGGCAAAGGTCGTCCTAAGAAGGCAAAGTCGGAAGACGGTGATACTCCATCGGAGAATAGGGCTAACCTCGTAGCTCAGATCAGCGACAAGAAGCCAGACAACAACGGTCACCTCACTCTAGATATCGACGGCGAGAAGCATAAGGTTCACCTGAAGCACGTTCAGAAGTTCCTAGGCAGCTATCACGCGGCACAGGGCGCTGAGATGAAGGACGCAGTAGAGCGCGGATTTAAGTCGATGATCACCGGCAAGTCGTACGCGCCTAAGCCTAGGGTATCTCTAGGCGGTAGCAAGAGATAAAAATGGCTATATCTATCGGTAGTGCGAATAACATCTCTGCAGACGAGATGGCAAGACTAATAGAGCAGCAGGCTCGAGCAAAGAATACAAGCGACTTCATCAAGAATCGCGAGAATTCTAGCTCGAGTGCTTCTGAAGATCACGTGTTGATTGTCAATGGTAAAGTAAAGCCAATAGGTAAGAAATCACAGTATCTTCTCGATATGTTAACCCTCGATGATGAATAAATAATCAAAAGCTTATTCTTACAAGGAGAACACTAAGATGGCACAATGGGGTAGAAACGACCAGGCGGTCACTGCCAATAGTACAACTACCAAGGAGACATCTAATGGTTGTCCGATTGGAATAAACACGCTCGTCAAGGCTGGCGGCGGAAATACATCAGTACGCGTCGATGGGGCAAATGCTCACTATGGTAATACCTCGGCGGGCTCACGCGCTGCCGTAGATTCCACTATGTTTGGCAATACTACACAGAGCGCATTCATACCAGGTAAGGCTGTTGGAGCCTTTGGCGTAGATGTTATCGAGGCCGGAATAAACTCAGGTGGTCTCGCTACAGCCATCGTAGTATCTTCTGGTTCGGGATACGGCGCGAACGCTGCGGTTACAGTAACAGTAGTGCAGGGTGGATCGTCTGGTGTAGTAAACGCCTTCGCAAACTCAACTACGCTTGCAGGTAAGATCACGCAGCTTAACATCTCAACTGCTGGCTCTGGATACATCAGCCCTCCAAATATCACTATAGCGGCTCCTGCTGCTATCAACATCACGGCCAACTCAGTCGGATTCAGCAATACCACTGACACAATCGCAGTATCAACCGCCAACTCAAAGTGGCAGGTTGGCGATAGACTGTACTACGCAGTTCCTACGAGCAATACGCCAATTGCTCCTCTCTCGGGTAATACGTACTACTATGTCTCATTCGCAAACACCACTACTATCGCCCTCGCGACAGCAAAGGGTGGAGCTAATATTGACATCACCGACGCTAGAACTACGGCTACCGGTGAGGTACATACGATTCAAGGAGATACAGCAGTTGGTGACGTAACAGTCGGCGGCGGAAAGAACAATGGCGTCGCGCATGCCGGTTGGGTTCTTCGTACAGAAGGTTCTGGCGGCCGCGCCGGACGTGTACACTATGAAGTTCTAGTTGCCATGGGATCTCTTGGTGCTCAGACCGGTATTCAAGCTGGTGCAGCTCCTGCTACGACTGCTGATGCGGAAGACGTTATCTTCCTAGACTCCTGATAGAAGGAGTTAAATAATGGCAAACGACCAGAAGAAGTTATCGGCACTTCCGACGACGAACTCTGCTGCTGGCACAGACAGGCTAGTTATACTAGCCAATGCCAGCGGCAGCGCGTCTGCGCGCACTATAGCTCTCACTAACTTAGCAAACTCTCTGCCATATGCTTCTTCTAATACAAGAGGAACTGTTATAGTTGGCGATAATTTATACATAAACACCAGTTCTGGTTTTCTGAGCGTAAATCTAAACAAAGCGGCTCCATCAAATAGCACATCGGTTGGTAAAACAGGTCAGATTGCCTTTGATACAAACTACATATATGTTTGTATAGCCGCAAACACATGGGCGAGGGCTGCTATTAATAGCTGGGCATGAGTGAAAAATTGACTGATGATAACTTCTTGATATACTGCGCAAAGCACTACGATAATCCTCAGTTGAATTCCACAGAGGAGTTTCTCGAGGACTTAAAGCGAATAAAGTACATCAAGAAGCTGATAACGAGATACATAGATACCGGTGAGCTTAAAGAGAGACTCATACTGAATCACCTGATAGTGCTCAGCAATGTATTTGCTCCAGAGTACCTCTGCAAGATACTATACTTGAAAGTCAAGAAGCAGATGACATATATCAAGCCTTTCTTGATTCTACTCAATGTTCTTCCTGAAAAGATATATAATGTAGGAGATGAGGCGATCATAAGCACTGATGCCATAGTCATGGATGAGAATGTAATTAGAGTACTAAGGAATATCTGATGATTAAAGAAGAAGACGGCGCTGTAGTACCAGCAAATCAAATGGGTCCTTCGAGTTCTACATCGGGCCCGATACAGACATTTGATCCTCTACTTCTCAAGCCACTTCAGAAGAAAAAGCAGCCTCTTCGCGTGATACTAAAGCGACAGCTACCAGTAGGATCATGACATGACAATTCAAGTTCTAGACGTAGTAAATCCGAGAATAGATAGAATGGAAAGCGTAATAGAGCGTCTAACCGAGGTGTCAGTAGATATAAAGCAGATGCTCGCGGTCCACGAGCAGAGACTAGGTCAGCACGAGAAGCACCACGACTATATAGAAGAACTGGTAGAACAGAGACGCAGGGATCTAGACAGTAAGATAGACGGGGTATACAACACCATGAGATCTCAAGATAATGGTATTATAGATGAGATCAAGAAGCTCCGCGAGGAATCGACTTCTCAACATAGCAAGTTGAACGAGAGAATAACCCAGATGGAGAGATACATCTGGATGGCTATTGGAGGTGGTATCACGATAACTTGGGTACTGTCATACTTAGCAAACTATTTCAAAATACTAGTGCACTAGCCAAAAATAACAGTGTACATTTTTTCTGACTGTGGTATAATCATACTATGGTCAGTGAGAATAGGATACGTTGAATGAGTTGGTTAGAAGAGAAGTACATAGGATTGGTATCCGGTAGACTGAGGAACTTCAAGCGGAAGGGATCTGGCAGGTACAACTTCTCGTGTCCAGTATGCGGCGACAGTCAGACTGACAAGCGCAAGGCCAGAGGCAATATCTACACGACCAAGGGTAGACTCACGTACCACTGCTTCAACTGCAGCGTATCCACCAACGTTCCCAACTTCATCAGGTCTATAGACCAGTCTCTCTACAACGAGTACGTTATGGAGAAGATGCGCGAGGAGAAGTCACCTCAGCAGGTAGATCTCGAGGACTTTGTCAAGAAGATGAAGCCTCCAGTTTTCATGAAGTCCAGCCCGTTCAAGGGCCTCAAGAAGATCAGTCAGCTGTCTCCTGACGACAGTATGAAGAAGTACGTTGTAGATCGTAATATCCCTAATCCATATCATGCAAAGCTGTTCAAGTGCACTAACTTCTTTGCATGGTCCAATGAGATCATACCTGGTAAGTTCGAGGGTTCTGTACTAGAGCGCGATGAGACCAGACTCCTTATTCCATTCTTAAATAGAGACCAGAAGATGCATGCGTTCCAGGGGCGCTCTATGAACCCTAAGTCCAAGACCAAATATATAACAATAGTGGTAGATGACACGCAGCCCAAGGTCTATGGGCTCGACACCGTCAACTTCGATAAGACGACTTACGTGATGGAGGGTCCAATTGATTCTATGTTTATCCCTAATAGTATTGCTACTGCTGGCGGTGATCTTGTTTCTGCTCTCGGTACTCTTCTATCCGTACATAAGTCTTCCTTGGTAGTGGTGTACGACAACGAGCCTAGGTCGGTCGATACGATAAAGAAGATCGACAAGGCGATCATGCAGGGCTACGGTGTCTGCATCTGGCCTGAGAACCTCGAGCACAAGGACATCAACGACATGGTGATGGCGGGGTTGACATCCGACTTCATTCGGTATATAATAGACCAGAATACTTACAGGGACCTGCAGGCTAAGATGGCGCTGCAGAGGTGGAGGAGGGCTTAGTGAGCTTGCAATTAGAACTATTCAAGAGAGACAAGATGAACACAGCTGATATCATTGCTTTAACTAGACCACTCAATATGGACGTAGACGACTTCATAGCCTACGTCGCGCGGGTATCCAACCCATCCAATCAGAACAACAGGGAGACCTCTCAGAAGCTCCTCAAGTATCTCATAAAGAACAAGCACTGGTCTCCATTTGAGATGGTTCACATTACCATGGAGATAAATACGACTCGCGACATCGCTCGTCAGATCCTACGTCATCGTTCATTCTCATTCCAGGAGTTCAGTCAGCGCTATGCAGATCCGACCAGCGACCTCGGGTTCGTCACTCGTGAGGCCCGTTTGCAAGATCCAAAAAACAGACAGAACTCGATTGAAGTTAAAGACGATCCAGAGCTCAAACACGGTTGGAATGAGCGTCAAAAGATAGTAATTGAATATGCACAAAAAGAATATGAATGGGCAATTCGTAATGGTATTGCAAAAGAACAAGCTCGTGCAGTTCTGCCAGAAGGCCTTACTGTCTCTCGTCTTTATATGGCTGGTTCTCTTAGAAGTTGGATACACTACTGCGAGCTACGCATGGCTAGCGGCACGCAGAAAGAGCACAGGGCGATAGCAACAGACGCGTGGTACCAGATAACACAATACTTCCCCTCACTTCGGGACTCACTAGAACTATAAGAAAGAACAATAATGATCAACGTACTAAAGAGGAACGGAGAGCGCGAGCCTCTCGACTTAGATAAATTCCACAAGGTTGTAGCGTGGGCTTGCGAGGATATCACCGGCGTTTCTGAGAGCGAGATCGAGCTTAGGTCTCAGATCCAGTTCTACAACGGCATCAAGACTAGTGATATCCAAGAGACTCTCATCAAGGCCTCAGCGGACCTAATCAGCGAGGAAACACCAAACTACCAGTACGTAGCCGGAAACTTAATCAATTACCACCTCCGCAAGAATGTTTATAATAACTACGATCCAGTTCATCTCCACCAGCACATACAGAACGTGGTATCAGCGGGTTACTACGATCCAGACTTACTCAAGTGGTACAACCTCGATGATCTCATTCAGTTGAACGCATTTATCGATCACAAGCGCGACTTCAACCTCACGTACGCCGGCATGGAGCAGTTCCGCGGTAAGTATCTAGTGAAGAATCGCGTGACTAATAAATACTATGAGACACCACAGATGGCGATGATGCTTATCGCCATGGTGCTATTTAGAAACTATAAGACAGACAGACTAAAGTGGATCAGAGACCTATACGATGCAGTATCTAATTTCGAAATTTCGCTCCCTACTCCTATCATGGCGGGTCTTCGCACTCCTCAAAAGCAGTTCAGTTCGTGTGTTCTTATTGAGACAGACGACTCACTCGACTCCATTAATGCAACGTCTTCTTCGATCGTCAAGTACGTTTCTCAAAAAGCCGGCATTGGTATTGGAGCTGGTCGTATTAGGGCTATTGGTTCTCCTATTCGAAATGGGGATGCTTCTCATACGGGTGTTATACCTTTCTATAAGCACTTTCAGTCAGCAGTCAAGAGCTGCAGTCAGGGAGGCGTACGCGGAGGTGCAGCAACACTTTACTATCCTCTATGGCATCTGGAAGTCGAAGACATCCTCGTATTAAAGAACAACAAGGGAACAGAGGACAATCGTGTTAGACATCTTGACTACGGCGTTCAATTCAACAGAATTATGTACGAGCGACTTCTTAGCGGTGGCTCTATTACCCTGTTCAGCCCTTCTGATGTACCAGATCTATATGATGCGTTCTTTACTGACGTGGAAAAGTTTAAAGAACTCTATGAGAAGTACGAGCGCTCCACTAGGCTGAGAAAGAAAGTAGTGTCGGCCATCGATCTCTTCTCTGCGTTCATGCAGGAGCGCAAGGACACGGGCCGCATCTACCTACAGAACGTCGATCACGCGAACGATCACGGCTCGTTCATCAAGGAGCTCGCCCCAATTCGCATGTCAAATCTCTGCTCTGAGATCAACCTGCCCACTAAGCCGCTCACTGATCTAAACGATGAGAACGGTGAGATCTCGCTCTGTACACTAGCAGCCATCAACTGGGGAAAGATTAAAGATCCAAATGACTTTGAGCGTCCTTGTACTCTTGTCGTTCGCGCTCTGGATGAGCTACTCAGCTATCAGGACTATCCTGTCCTTGCAGCAAGGAACTCAACTATGGCACGAAGACCCCTTGGTGTGGGTATCATTAATCTCGCTTATTGGTTGGCTCGCAATGATCTTAGCTATCAGCATATTGGCTCTGAAGGTTTAAAGAAGATACATGAGTACGCCGAAGCTTGGTCTTACTATCTCATTAAAGCCTCTATTGATCTCGCAGCTGAAGTCGGAGCTCCGTCTAAGTCTAATGAGACCAAGTACTCCCAAGGCATCATGCCTATCGACACATATAAGAGAGAAGTAGACGAACTTGTAAATCCAGATTACAAGTTGGACTGGAACTTACTTCGTGAAAGGGCTAAACAATATGGAATCAGAAACTCTACCCTCATGGCGCTCATGCCAGCCGAAACCTCCGCTCAGATTTCAAACTCAACCAACGGGATCGAACCTGCTAGATCTCTCGTATCTGTTAAGCAGAGCAAAGACGGCGTTCTCAAGCAGGTCGTACCAGAAGTCAGACGCCTTAAGAGAAAGTACGATCTTCTTTGGGACCAAGTTTCCCCAGAAGGATATATTAAGATCGCTAGCGTGCTGCAGAAGTTTATCGATCAGGGAATATCAGTAAACACCTCATACAACCCTAAGTTCTATCCAGAAGAGCAGATACCAATGTCCACTATGCTCCAGCATCTCCTGATGTTCTATAAATACGGTGGCAAGCAGCTCTACTACTTTAACACGAACGATCAGGCCGGCGAGATCGACGTTCACCAGGAGCTGGCGCTAGGCGCAACAGACGATGAAGATTGCGAGAGCTGTAAGATATGACAGACAAAGAGAAGATGGAAATTAAGATAGCAAAGATGATGCTGCCCGTTGAGACGCAGATAATGATGACCGATACAGCAGACGATGTCGTACTACTGGCGGTTGGCATGCTCAGACGAGCTATTCTCATACTAGAGAATAGATACAGCAGGGAATCTAGAATTGCACTAGTGGAGCAGTTTAACAAATGAACAACATAATTAACTATATAAAGCACTCTAATATAATACTTACATTCGTTCTAAATCCATTTAACTGGTTAAAGACGCCATTCTACTTTCATATTAATACACAGAGCGATATGGATCCAGGACTGAAACTTGATCTAGTAGTTAAAGTTCTATTCTTAAAGATCGTAATCTATGTCGACGATGGGAGATGGTGATGTCAGTATTCGATGCAACTAATCATAAAGATCCAACCAAAGTCAAGGCGTTCTTTGACGATCCTGTAACTATCGCTCGTTATGATAAGCAGAAGTATCCATTCTTAGAGAAGCTCACACAGTCGCAGCTCGGCTTCTTCTGGAGACCAGAGGAGATCGACGTATATCGCGATGCAAAAGACTTTAAGGCGTTGACCACACATGAGCAGCACATCTTTACCTCAAATCTCAAGCGACAGATCCTTCTCGACTCCGTTCAAGGGCGCGCACCAACAGCAGCATTCAGTCCTATCTGCTCACTTCCTGAACTCGAGAACTGGATTCTTACGTGGGCATTCAGCGAATCTATCCACTCACGCAGTTACACTCACATCATTAGGAACGTATACTCTGATCCGTCGGTTATCTTCGACGGTATGATGGACATGAAGGAGATCGTAGACTGCGCTGGTGACATCAGCAAGTACTATGATGATCTTATTGAATATAATAACAAATCAGTTTCAAACAGCGGGTATGGTCATAAGAAAGCATTGTGGCTGACACTTATGTCAGTCAATATTCTCGAGGGTGTTCGCTTCTACGTCAGCTTTGCATGCTCGTGGGCTTTTGCTGAGGTGAAGAAGATGGAGGGTAATGCCAAGATCATCAAGCTTATCGCACGCGATGAGAACCTTCATCTAGCGGGCACTCAGCAGCTGCTTAAAGTGCTGCCGACTGATGATCCTGACTTTGCAATTATTCGTGATGAAACTAAAGAAGAGTGCATCAAGATGTTCATCGACGCGGTCGACCAAGAGAAAGCATGGGCTAACTATCTATTCAAAGATGGCTCTATGATCGGTCTCAATAAGGCTCTACTAAATGAATATATAGAATGGATAGCAAATAAGCGCATGACCGCAGTTGGTCTTTCCTGTCCGTATAAGACTGGGTCTAATCCTCTGCCGTGGACACAGAAGTGGATTAGCGGCGCTGAAGTACAGGTAGCTCCACAAGAAACTGAGATCACCAGCTATGTAGGTGGTGGCGTTAAGAAGGATGTTAATAATGAAACTTTTAAGAATTTCTCTCTATAGCTTATCTTTTGTCATGGCTCTTGGGTCGATGGCTCTCGCTGCAGATCTTCCGCAGTCGCCAGACCCAAAGCTTACTCCAGGTGTAGTCAATCCGGCTGCAACCAAGGAGATGATCTGCGTTTCTGGTTATACCTCGCAGCCAGGAGTACGCAATGTGCCTGACTCACTAAAAAAACAAGTATTCGCAGCGTACCACATTGATCCGTCGACCGATAAGTTCGAGATCGACCACCTTATCTCTCTCGAGCTAGGCGGCGCAAATGACATCAAGAATCTATGGCCTCAGTCGTATACTACAACTCCATACAATGCTCACATCAAGGATGCCCTAGAGAATAGACTACATAAGTTGATCTGTGATGGAAAAGTTGACATGAAGACCGCTCAGCAGGAGATCGCTAAGGACTGGATCGCAGCATATAAGAAATACGTGGAGACCAAATAATGGGACGTAATGATAGATTTCTTATAGACCTAGTAGAGACTATAAAGTTAAATGTTACGGATCAGAATGAGAGGCGCTCTCTCTATGAAGAGCTAATCAGTCTTATCAATAACAGCGATATAGATGTGGAACCAAAGTCCGCAAAGAAGATCGACAGCGTCTACGACAGCGCATACAATGAGTCTCTAGATGAGGTAGACGACGACGTCATTCCTTATCTCGAAGATGAGGACGATGTTTGGGACAATCAGGATCGCGATAGGTTCTAATAAATAGTGGGAGGGAGTCCCACTATGTCTTATGAAAATCCTTGGCTATACAACGGTGAGATTATTGATCTTGAGTCTGAAGACTACGTCGGCTTCGTATATCTAATCACTAATCTCACCAGTAATAAAAAATACATCGGAAAGAAGCTCTTTAAGTTTACTCGATCAAAGAAGATCAAGGGTAAGAGAAAGAGAGTTAAGATCGACTCCGACTGGAAAGACTACTATGGGTCTAGCAAAGATCTCTTGGTAGATCTCAATGTCGAAGGAGTTCACTCTAGCAACTTCAAGCGAGAGATACTCAGGCTCTGTAAGACAAAGGGCGAGTGCAACTACTGGGAAGCAAAGTACCAGTTTGAGAACAAAGTTCTCGAGAGCGACGAGTGGTACAACAGCTGGATATCAGTTAAAGTCCACAAAGCTCACGTAAAAATATAGTTGACAAATATTCTAAACTAGTGTATATTAGTGTTATGGACCTGTAGCTCAATGGTTAGAGCCGGCCGCTCATAACGGTCTGGTTGCAGGTTCGAGTCCTGCCGGGTCCACCAAATTTTGAGAAGAGATATGAAATACGATAGATTCATAGGCGATTTCTACGATGATCATGCTGATAAGCTTCAGGCTATCGCTGAGTCAGATGGATGTGTTGTCAACTTGATTTTTGATAACTGCAGCATCCAGTATGATATGGTTGATAAAAAGAGAATCGATGTATATCTTGACTACGTTACGTACAAGATATATAAGATAGAGGAACATGATTAATGAGTCTACTTAGCGAACTTGAGATTTTAGTTGGTAGAGATATGATCGCAGTTGGTTATGATCCAGCAGATAAAAAAGATATTGCACTTTATTGGGAGAGGTTAGTAAACAAAAATGAGCAGCATAGAGATGTACAGCACGAGCGGTTGCAGCTACTGCGAGATGGCGGTTGGATTTCTTCGCCAGAAGAACATAGAGTTTCTCGAGCATAAGCTCGACGTGAACTTTACCAAAGAATTCCTCCTTGAGAAGTATCCAACAGCAAAGACATTTCCAGTTATTATTGTCGATGGATATCACATCGGTGGCTATAAAGAACTCAGGGAACATGTATCGAGTCAACAAAATAATCAGCAACTTCTAAATGAGAGAGTTATACTATGAACGAAGAGATTGTAGGCCTAACAGACGAAGGCCGTACCACGCTTCTTAAAGATCTAAAGCGCGGTGTGGTTGAGATTCACTTTACCAAGGTAGATGGAACTCCCCGCAAGATGCGAGCAACGCTCGCACCACAGATGCTTCCTCCTAATCACAACATCAATGAAGAGAAAGAGTTCCACGCAAAGAACCCTGACGTCATGGCTGTTTGGGACATGGAGAAAGGCGGTTGGAGATCTTTTCGAATCAGTACCGTCGAGTACGTTCAGTTTGTAGACAACTACTGATGAGCGAAGACGAATCACGTAAGATTCGAATAAATATGACTGAACTAGAGAGAGATTTTGATTACTATCTCTCTCTAGTTGATAATGATAATAAGATAATTATTATTACGCGCGATGGAAAAGACTTCGCCGCTATGCTCTCACCGAGCGAGTACGACACGCTAAACGCTGTCACAAATCCTTAAAATATAAATGGAGTAAATAATGGAAAATGAAGTACCATCTTGGGGTTACCACCTCATTCTCGACTGCTCGGGTGCAGACCCAGAGTCAATCTCAAACGGCGAGAACATCGCTAACTTTGCACGCGAGCTCGTTAAAGAGATCGACATGGTGCCATATGGCGAACCTCAGGTAATCCACTTTGGTTCTGGAAATAAACTCGGCTATACCCTAGTGCAGCTCATTGAGACTTCAAATATCTGCGCGCACTTTGTAGAAGAGAACAATACGTTCTATCTCGACGTATTTTCTTGCAAGACATTTGACCCACAGACTGTTCTAGACTGCGCTGTTAAGTACTTCAAGATAACAGGCCATAAAGCAGCATTCTTGCAGCGCCAGGCCTGAACATGAAGAGAGTATTGGTTACTGGCGGTGCCGGATTTATCGGGCACCATCTCATTGAGTATCTTCTCGACAATACAGACTTCGAGATAGTCAGCTTAGACAGGCTCGACTTCTCTGGAAGTCTAAACCGCCTGCATGACATCTTAAAGAATCGTCGCGATGCAAAGCGAGTAAAGATCGTCTATCACGACCTTAGAGCTTCAGTCAACGAGCACACGGCAGATCTCATTGGCGATATTAATATCGTCTTGCATCTCGGTGCTTCTTCTCACGTTACCCGCTCTATCAAGTATCCAATGGAGTTCGTTGAGAATAATGTCAACGGAACGGTGAACATCCTTGAATTTGCAAGGACGCTAAATAATCTAGAGCGCTTAGTCTACTTCTCTACAGATGAGGTATTCGGTCCCGCAGTTCCTGATACTACTTTCAAAGAGTACGACAGGTTCAACCCTACAAATCCATACTCTGCTTCTAAGGCAGCCGGTGAGGCCATGGCGGTGGCCTATGAGAATACGTATAATCTTCCTATCTATATCACTCACACCATGAACGTATACGGTGAGAGACAGAGCACAGAGAAGTTTATACCGCTATGCATGAAGAAGATCATCAACGACGATAAGCTGACTATTCACTACGACAGCAAGACAGGAAAGATCGGCGGCCGCTGCTATCTTCATGCAAAGGACGTGGCCAGCGCACTTCTATTCATCCTGAAGCAGCCCACGCTTGTCATACCAGAGAATACTACGTCTGGAAGATGCGTTAAGATTAATATTGCTTCTACAGAAGAGCTAAATAATCTTGAGGTAGCATCGATACTGGCTTCTGGCGTTGGAACAGAGCTCAACTACGAGCTCATAGACCCAAGCAAAGATCGTCCCGGTCATGATTTTAAGTACAGCATATCCGGCGAGTACCTAAGAGCGATAGGCTGGGAGCAAGAGTACAAAGCGGCAGATGCAATTCCACAGCTCGCGCGTTGGTTCGATGAGAACCGTGATTGGATTAAATAACGGAGTATAATATGCCTTTTGCAGTTGATAAGATCGCAGGTAATGCCATGGGCGGAACTGAGATCATGAAGAACGGGTTGATAGAAAGAATTGATCCTGAGTTGCTTGATAACTTCCAGATCTTTGTGTCTCGCGTGCACGAGGATCTATCAGATAAACACGTTAGAATCTTATGGCTTCAAGATCTAGCTGGTGATCCAGCAAGTGAGCATCTCAAAGACGGCGGTTGGAGAAACTTCGCTAAGCTGATATTCTCGTCTCACTGGCAGATGCGTGGTTTTATCGAGATGTACAATATCCCGTGGTCTAAGTGCATGGTAATACACAATGCCATAAACCCACTTAATCTCGTCGAGAAGCCAAAAGATAAGATCAAGCTGATCTACACACCAACGCCTCATCGCGGTTTAGATATCTTATACGCCGTGTTCAACAAGCTCTGTGAGAAGCACGACAACATCGAGTTAGATGTCTTCTCGTCCTTTAAGCTATACGGCTGGGAAGAGAGAGATAATCCATATACGCAGCTCTTTGAATCGCTCGAGGCTCATCCAAAGATCAACTACCACGGCACACAGTCTAATGAGGTCGTAAGATCTGCGCTTGAGCAGGCTCATATCTTTGCGTATCCATCAATTTGGCAAGAGACCTCCTGCCTGTGTCTAATGGAGGCAATGAGCGCTGGACTGGCGTGCGCGCATCCAAACTTCGGCGCGCTACCTGAGACGGCGAGCAACTGGACTTTCATGTACCAGTGGAATGAGGATAAGAACTCTCACGCGCAGATGTTCTACACGGTATTAGACTCAATCATCGGCGATATTGGTACTGATACTATGAATTCTAGACTCAAGAATCAGAAGGCCTATATGGATGTTTTCTATAGCTGGGATAGCAGGATCGCTCAGTGGGAGGCGTTCTTAAAGAGTCATGTGGACTCTCCGAGAGAACTACCAAAGCAGATGTTCTCATATAAAATAATCTAATTTAACACGGGTGAGTTGACAGAAATTCACCCGTGTGATATATTAAATAAAGGTCAACATGGATAGCAATAACATAATATCTTTTCCAAAGATCAATCAGAATATCAAGGGACCAACATCCCTTGAGGAGATAAATTCAAATATGGACATGATAAGACACGTTCATATAGGAGAGACAATATCCGTCGTAGTTCCTATGCTCTTTGAGCAGTTGAATATAGCTGGTTTTGATTTTCAGGAAGACGGTCTTGAGCTCAAGTATGGGGCTTTCATAGTCGAGTCTATAAGATCCATGTTGATGTATAACTATGAGATGGACCATCCATTTCAGCAGATAGCGCAAGAGATCTTTATCCCTGAAGAGGACGGCAGTCTCAGGATAGTCAATAAGCTGAATATAGAGCTAGACACGCGATTCTATGATGACATAGAGAAGGAATTAAAAGAGTGATTATACTAGACCTATCACAGGTGATGCTTTCTAACTTAATGATGCAGATAGGCAATCATACCAACGCCAAGATCGAAGAGAACATGATCAGGCATATGGTTCTCAACTCAATTAGATCTTATCGTAATAGATTCTGCAGTGAGTACGGCGAGATGATCATCGCCTGCGATAATAAGAACTACTGGCGCAAGAAGATCTTTCCCTACTACAAGGCAAATCGCAAGAAGAACATAGAGAAGTCTGAGCTCGACTGGGTATCTATCTTTGAGTGCATGAACAAGCTTCGCGCAGAGCTCAAGGAGTTCTTTCCGTATCGCGTGATCGACATCGAGTCGGCAGAGGCAGACGATATCATCGCCACGCTCGTTAAGATGACAGCCGCGGCGTCCATCGGTGAAGACGCAAAGGTACTGATCTTATCTGGTGATAAGGACTTCATCCAGCTGCACAAGTACCTCCACGTGAGACAGTACGACCCCGTGAGAAAGAAGTTTATAACTCACGCAGATCCTATACGCTATCTTCAAGAGCACGTTCTCAAGGGTGACTCAGGCGATGGTATCCCTAATGTTCTATCTTCTGATAACTGCTTTGTGGTAGGTGAGCGTCAGAAGCCTCTCACTCAGAAGAAGATCGATGCTTTTATAGAGCAGAATATAGCCATGGATCTAAATCACGCTCTCGCACGCAACTACGCCAGAAACCAGCAGCTTATCGACCTAACGTGCATACCTGCTGATATATCCGAGAAAATCAAAGAATCATATATAGTTCAGGACAGTAGAGATAGAAGCAAGCTTCTTAACTACTTTATCGTAAACAAATTGAAGATGCTCGTCGAGCATATTGGGGAATTTTAATGAAACTAGGAATTGCTGAGATCTTAGGAAAGATCGCAAGTCTAAAGACCAAAGATGAAAAGATTGCAGCTCTAAGGCAGAACGATAACTACGCCATTAGAACTATCCTGCAGGGCGCCTATAGCAAGGATATCAAGTGGCTTCTGCCTCCTGGCGAGGTGCCATACAAGAAGAATGATCTTGAAGACCTAGAGAGCGTTCTGTACTCTGAGATCAGAAAGTTATATCTCTTTGTAGAAGGCGGTAATCCAAATCTAAAGCAGCTCAGGAGAGAGACCCTGTTCATTGAGCTACTAGAGTCGCTGGCACCAGCAGACGCAGAGCTACTCGCGGCTATAAAGGACAAGAAGCTCCCATATAAGGGATTAACTGAGGCAATCGTAAAAGAAGCATTTCCAGGGCTTATCAATGAGCAAGACAAAGCGTAATTTTAATTTTCGTTATGAAGAACGTAAGTACTACGACGGCGAAGAGACGACTATATCTAAGCTAAAAAGTGAGAAGAGTAAGAATAGAATGAAGCGCCTTCAACAGGCAATCAAGACGAAGAATGTTGACCGGCTTGTTGATTATGATGAGGATTATGGATACTAATGCCAACTTATGGATTTCTAAATAATGATAGTGGTGAAGAGTACACTATGTTTATGTCTATGTCGCAGCTGGATGAATATCTAAAGGATAACCCCAGCATAACCCAACTCGTAAACGGCGCTCCTATGATTGTATCAGGACGAGGTAATCAAAAACCAGATAACGGATTTAGAGATCTCTTGAGGGATATTAAGAAGAAGAACTCAAGAGGCATATCTAGGTCTACTGTAAACACATTCTAGGGAGCGCTCTAATAAGAAAGAGCGTAAATGTCAGAAACTGTCACTCAGAGATTAACAAAAAAACAAAGAAGAATCTTAAGACAGGAAGGAGTGCTTGGTAATCAAGACACGGGATTTAGATCTAATTTTAAGCTAAAGAATATAGATCCTCTAACTGAGAACCAAAGAAAAACATTTGAGGCATTTGAAAATGGAAAGAACTTACTTCTCCATGGAATTGCCGGAACTGGTAAGACGTTTTTATCACTTTATCTCTCAATAAGAGAGCTGACATCGGGTAGCGACAAGTACAACAAGATATTCATAGTAAGGAGCGCGGTTCCTACTAGAGACATGGGTTTCTTACCTGGAAACACAAAAGAGAAGTCAAAGGTATACGAGGCGCCTTATATGGCCATAGCCACAGAGTTGTTTGGTCGTGGCGATGCGTATGAGGTGCTAAAGACAAAGGACTACATAGAGTTCATCTCTACCTCGTACATAAGAGGTATAACTCTATCCAACTGCGTAATAATAGTTGACGAAGTTCAGAATATGACGTACCATGAGATCGACTCGATTATAACTCGAGTCGGCGACAACTGCAGGATTATATTCTCAGGTGACTTTAGGCAGACTGACTTTACTCGTGAACAAGAGAAGTCAGGACTGAGGGATTTTATAAACATCATAAAGACCATGAAGGCCTTTGAGTTTATTGAATTTGAGATTCAAGATATTGTTAGATCAAGAATGGTGAAGGAATATATCATTGCTAAAGACAGATACACCCGTCAAAAGGAACGAAGGGAAGATCTTCACGCATAGTCTGCTCGAGCGCATCGAGCTCGAGCGTGTTGAGATAGATGAAAAGAGACACTACGTCACCGCCGAAGGCCAAGCGTACAAGTCTGTGACCACCATTCTCGGCGAGAAGCTGAGCAAGAAGGGTCTTGAGGACTGGAAGAAGAGAGTGGGCGAGGTGGAGGCTGCTAAGGTCTCTAACCTCGCTGCTCGTCGTGGTACCGCAGTTCACGATATAGCGGAGAGATATCTCCTCAACGAGCAGTTCTGGACGAAGGGTGCCATGCCGGCCAACGTCGAGACTTTTATGATGGCTAAGAGAGTTCTAGACGAGCACGTTGATACCATCTACGGGATCGAGCACTTCCTCTACTCTGACGAGTTAAAGACGGCTGGTGCGACGGACGTTATTGCCGACTACGACGGTGTGACATCTATCATCGACTTCAAGACCTCTCGCGGCAATAAGACAGAGAGCATGATCGAGAGCTACTTTCTTCAGGCCACGTGCTATGCGCTCATGGCAGAAGAGAGACATGGAATTCAGGTACCGCAGATCGTCATCATAATTATGGTAGACGACGCCCCAGAACCACTGGTGTTTAAGAAGCAGAAGTCCCTATATACAGGCAGAGTAAGGGAGTTATTTGGATGAAAGATACAACCAGCCCAAAGATAAGGGCCATGCAGAGACACTTGGAGCATCTGGTCCAGTCCCATCGGGATTTGGACCAGAAAATTATTGACTCTCAGTCTAATACGTCTTACGATAAGATAAAAGAGATGAAGTACGAGAAGCTCCAACTCAGGAAGACAATCGACTGGTATGAAAGAGAGCTAGAGAGATGGACTTCTGATCATAAATAAGGGGTTGACAATAATTCTTTTTTATGATATTATAATCCTATAATCAATAGGAGATCACATGAGAGTTAAGATTCTAGGTTCTTCACCGACGAAGATAACCCGCGCTGAGATTCGACAGGCAGTGAACTTCTTTGCTGACAAATTATTGACACCTAGGCTGTCAATAAAAGTTCTTACGTTCATCAAGATCCGTAAGAACCTCATGAAGCTCGATAATGTTTTTGCATGGTGCGTTCCAATTGACGACCACGCTCGTCCACGTGAGTTTGAGATCGAGCTTGAAGCTTCTCTCGGACGTATTGCAATGATTCGCACTCTGGCACACGAGATGGTGCACATAAAGCAGTGGGCAAAGAACGAACTCAAGGAGTACGTTCGTAAAGACGCCCACTGGCATGGTTCCCCAGTATCCCCTGATACTCCCTATCGCGATCTACCATGGGAAGTAGAGGCCTACGCCATGCAGGATAAGCTGGCATCTGATTACTTCGCCTGGAATCGTGATCAAAAAAAGTTGAGTAGGAGGGTTGACAAATAATCTTTCTTATGATAATATCTTAATATAATATGAATACAGCAAATCAAAACCAAACTCAAGGATCTATATAATGGCACACATGATTGAAGAAATTAACGGCAAGGCTCAGATGGCTTACACGGGTGAGACGCCTTGGCATGGTCTCGGTACGAAGGTACCAGCAGACTTAACACCAGTCCAGATGCTCGAGGCTGCTGGCCTCGACTGGACCGTCGAGAAGATTCCCGCCTACGCGGAGATCAACGGCAAGAAGATCGCTATCGGACAGTCGGCACTCGTTCGCTCTCTCGATGACTCGGTACTGGACGTCGTTTCTGAAGATTGGAATCCAATCCAGAACGAAGAGGCGTTTGAGTTCTTCAACGACTTCGTTATGGCAGGTGACATGTCCATGGAAACAGCCGGCTCCCTGCGCGACGGCCAGATTGTCTGGGGTCTTGCAAAAGTCAAGGAGTCATTTGAGCTCTTTGGTGGCAAGGACGTCGTCGACTCTTATCTCCTCTTTACTAACTTCCACCGCTTTGGCTTCGCTACCGACGTACGCTTCTCGCCTATCCGCGTGGTATGCAACAACACGCTTACTGCCTCGCTTAACGCTCGCGTTCAGAACATGGTGAAGATCTCTCATCGCAAGAAGTTCGATCCAGAGAGCGTCAAGGTTATGCTTGGCGTAGCACACGAGAAGATGGCTAAGTACAAGGAGATGGCTGAGTACCTCGGCACCAAGCGCTACAATGGTAACAACATCGTCGACTACTTCAAGTCGATCTTCCCGCTCAACCGCCCTAAGGAAGACACCAAGAAAGAGATGTCGCGCAATGCAGCCGACGCACTCATCTACATGTACACACAGCCTGGCGCTGACATGGGTGAGGGCACCTGGTGGCAGGCGTTCAACACCGTCACGTACATGACCGACCACACACTCGGTCGCTCGCGCGACACCCGTCTCCAGTCAGCTTGGTACGGCGGAAACAAGAACCTCAAGATCAAGGCGCTTGAGACGGCGATTGAGTTCGCCGACGCGGCATGAGCGAGATATCTCAAGCCCTTCACATAGTCTACTGCGAGGTGGCAGCACGCCTCCTCGTGGTATTCCTCGGACTTATGCTCATAGTCGCGGGTATCGTAAACCCTAAATTTGCAATGGAGTTATTAAATGGCAGTAAAAAGCAAGCTTCTGAATAAGGGTAGAAATACCAAGAAGCCAAAGATTACTCGGTCCGAGGCATATCTCGTTAACTTCAAGTACCTCGGCGACGAGCCGGATTCAGCTAAGATCAAGTCCGTATCTGACTATGCGCGAGCCTACTCATGGTACGGCTCTATGGCTTCTAAAGACGACGCACGCGACTATCTGGTGGACTATCTGTCTCAGCATCAGGCCGCTCTAGTAAAGTCTGTATCGCTTATTCCTGATAACTGGATTCCATTCACCGCGGCGTGGAACTGCCGTATCGCAACACGCACCGGAACTAAGATCAGCGATCGCTCTCTCGAGATGATCATCGAGTCTATCAAGAAAGTGACTCCAGAAGAGCCTAAAGATAAGCCTAAGGCAGACAAGCCTTCTATTCAAGATCGCATCAAGGAGCGCGGCTATGAAATCATAGGTGATATCGAGGAGCTCATCGACAAAGACGAGCCCTTCTCACTCTATACGTGGCTGCAGAAGAATGAGATCCCAGCTATGTACGCGAGTAAGATCGTTGAGTACTACGCGCCGGTCTTAAATGAATTCATCGACGCCGTGTCGGGTAATATCGATGGGTATGAGAACTGGAATAAAGCCAAGCTCAAGACTCGAATGAGTTTCTATCTTCAGCTAGTAGAAGACGCAGAGCGCTACGGCAGTGTGACCAAGAAGACCCGCGCAGTGCGCAAGCCGCGGCCTGTATCTGTCGATAAGATGCTTAAGAACTTTAAGTATCAGAAAGAGTCCGCCGAGTACAAGCTGGCGTCTGTAGATCCACAGAAGATCATCGGCGCACAAGAGCTCTGGGCTTTCAACTCTAAGTACGGTATCATCACGATCTTCCGGGCGCTAGACCGAGGTGGTCTTAAAGTCAAGGGCACGACTATCGCTGCGTTCGACGAGACTCAGTCCGCGAGCTATAAGACTGGTCGTAAGACGGCTGTGGTCGCAGACGCCGTAGCCAAGGCAACCAAGGCCGGACTTAAGAAAGTCCTAGCAGATCTTAAGTCTAATACGTTCAATCCTCGCATCAATGAGAACACAATCTTACTGAAAGTTATCTGACATGAAGATCCTAAATGAGTCTATCGTCTTTCCTAAAGAGTCTATCGAGAAGATCGAGGAGACGTATCGCGCCAAGTATGTCTGTGACTCCAGTCTCAAGACGAAAGACGGCGGGTGGAGCTATCAACCAGCCGCCGTGTTCTACCAACCGCACCCACCTCCTGAGATGTCTAACTACTTCGGCATGTATGTCTATGATAAAGATGTGATGATCTGCAAAGCCGACTCTGCAACCGAGCCGTTCGATGGCATAGTAGCTGACAACGGTGACGTGATCTACAGTCGATTCCGTCACGACTATCGCGGCAGTCCAGACAATTCCGTATTTGTCGACGGCGGTCGTGAGTACACTCGCTGGGGCGGCAAAGATCTCAACATTACTCGACTAGTTAAAATTAATGTAGTAGGACCTGATTTAGTTATTGACAAATAATCTAAAACGTGGTATAAATAATATATGCTGTTGTTGATGACGAAAGCAGAATAGACATACTGGACGCGGGGGCGGTACCCGCCGCCTCCACCATGGATACATCGGTCTCCATAGTCGGAACAAATATGGTGTAATAGGTTTCTCCGAACACCCGATGTATCTTTGATGGGGGCGAAATAGGATCGACAGGTGTGTTAAAAGCGGACCGAGACGACTGCATAAATAAGTTATCTGCAAAAAAAGCACATAATGACAATATTAATTATTCCGCAATGAAAATTGCTGCTTAAAAGATAAGTCTGGGGTATGAGTTCCACCCTATCAAATAACGGACTCACTACACAAACACAGACACAGGAGACTACTATGACAAAAACACCATTTGAAATTCGTTTTGATCTTCTTCATTATGCGCAAAGCCAGTTAACTGGTGAATATTTTGCGGCCATGGAACGTATCAGAGATACAACCGAACCAAATTCCCCAAATCGAATTGCTGCTATGAATGCTTTGAAATATCCAAGCAAATCGGATATTATTTTATTGGCAGAAGAGTTAAAAGCATTTATTGACAAAAAATAATTTAATTGGTCACCTAGCTCAACTGGAAGAGCAAGAGATTTCTACTCTCTAGGTTAGGGGTTCGAGTCCCTTGGTGATCGCCAATCATAGGCGTGGGTGTTGGTACACAGGGAGGCCTTATAAGCCTTTCAGCGGCAGATTACCGTTCTCGAGGGGGTTCGAATCCCTCCACGCCTACCATCTATATAAATTAAAGCGAGGTACGAGTGAGTATGCACGTGGTGCCCATATGGGTAGTTTTCTTATCAGTCGCAATGCTCGTCTTTGCCTTTAATATGTTTGTTACTGGAAGTCTGGTATCTTCGTCTATTATAATTGGAGTATGGATAATGATGATAAAGAATAATATTTTAGTTCTTGAATTTGAAAAGAATGACGATACAGAATGAGTATCATCAGCATTGTGAATTCTAATTCTATCTTCTCGACTGAGATAGAGAAACTCGTAAACTCTAAGAACCTCGACTACATCGACGCTGTGATCTTCTGGTGTCAGAAGAATAATCTAGAAGTAGAATACGCAGCAAATATGATCAAGAAAGATCCAGTACTAAAGTCAAAGATGCAGACCGAAGCCGAGAACATCAACGTTCTGAAGAAGGGCGCGAGACTGCCGGTATGATACCGAGGAAAAAAGTGACGCCATTTGAGTGCTACCAAGAGTACCTAGCTTTAAAGCAGCACTTCAGCCGCAGGGGATACGACTACCTGAAGTACAACGGCAAGGTGAACGCCAAGCTGTCCAGCTTCGAGGGACGCCGCGATAAGATATTCTTCGCTAAGCTGGCCAAGCATCCCGATCCGCACAGCTTTATGCTGTCCAATATGATCCATAACAATAAGATGTGGATTAAGGATATCGCATACAACGAGCAGGCCCAGCGTATCCACGACGAGTGGCAGAAGAAGATCCAGTCTCTGAGCTATATCTTTAAGTCTGAGTTGTCCAAGCTGAACGAGGACTTCGACAGCAACTTCAAGATAGAAGACGGCCAGCACCCGCACCTGCTTAAGCTATACATGCGCGGAGAGATATCGCTCGAGACTCTCGTGATATTAGTTCACGTTGCAAAGTGTCTGAGATACTGGAATAATAAGATGGAAGGTGATCCAATATGGGATGAGATAGAACTCATTATCACCAAGTACAAGCCTTTCCTCAAGTACGACGAGGAAAAGATGAGAGAAATTATTGTTGACAAATATCAGCAATGATGATAGTATAAATAATATTGAGCGACATTCAGCTCAGTGTATACATACGAAAATACATCGCAACATACGGAGAATACAATGGTAGACTTTTCACAACTCAAGAAGCAGTCCGGCAAGTCTGGACTCGACAAGCTCGCAGCAGACCTCAGCAAGCTTGCAACTAATCAGCAGGAACGCAAGTCGGACGATCGCTTTTGGTCGCCGACAGTAGACAAGGCGGGCAATGGCTATGCCGTATTCCGCTTCCTCCCAGCACCTCCAAATGAAGACATGCCCTTCGTTCGCGTTTGGGATCACGGTTTCCAAGGCCCGACCGGCACGTGGTACATCGAGAACTCACTCACGACTATCGGCAAGAACGATCCAGTCTCTGAGCACAACTCAAAGCTCTGGAACTCTGGCCTTGAGTCCGACAAGGAAGTCGCGCGCAAGCAGAAGCGCCGCCTTCACTTCATCAGCAACATCTACGTCGTGAACGATCCGGGCAATCCCGATAACGAGGGCAAGGTATTCTTGTTCAAGTACGGCAAGAAGATCTTCGACAAGCTCAACGAGCTGATGAACCCACAGTTCCAAGACGAAGAGGCGGTCAACCCGTTTGACTTCTGGGCCGGCGCGAACTTCAAGCTCAAGATTCGTCAGGTTGAGGGTTATCGCAACTACGATAAGTCTGAGTTCGCTAAGTCAGCTCCTCTCCTGCAGGACGACTCAGAGCTCGAGGGACTGTGGAAGCAAGAGAGCTCTCTTCAGGAGTTCCTCGCGCCGTCGAACTTCAAGACGTACGAGGAGCTCTCGGCCAAGTTGGCCAAGGTTCTCGGTACCGACGGCTCTGCATCTGGAGCCCGCGCTATCGCCCGTACGAAGGCCGAGGACGACGACCTCCCGTGGAAGGATGAATCCCCTGCGCCTAAGTTCAAGGCGGCTCCAGCGCCTAAGCTGGACGAGGAAGATGACGAGGGTCTTGAGTTCTTTAAGAACCTAGCAGCTAGGTAAGATTAAGGGGGCTTCGGCCCCCTTTTTTTATGCAGCCTGATGGTCATCCAATCCAAACAGATGACCGATGATCTCACCGGCAAAGAGTGGATTACTTCTACCAGATCTTCCAGAGCCTGAACCTCTATTGGCAGTCATCTGCGTGCCTCTCTGGCTTGGAACAGGAAGTACGATGGGTCTGTTTGCCATTGCAGTTCTATTAGCCTCTGTATTCATAGACCTATCATTGAGAGTATCTCCAGCATCAGATGACTTATCGTATTTCTTTGCGTTTGCTATAGCACCGCTTTTTGCCTTTGTCCCATCTTTAGGACGTTCAAATATATCAACAAATTCAGAAGCCGCGGCCTCGCTATTCTTGAATTTCTTAGCCAGATAATCATTCATTTGTTTCTCATTGAAGGCATAGTCGATCTGCTTCTTCCAATCACTAGTCCAGTTTGGACCCACGTAGTCCTTCATCGCTTTGAATCTATCAAGATGGTGCTGAAATAGTCCCCCTGATGTTTTATCATCCCCAAGAACATTTGGACTGAAGCTCGACTCGCGCTCCATGTTTGCAATGATACCTATTGCATGAACTCTATCAGTCTTACCCATGAGATAGCTGAGTATGTCTGATGCGGATATAAATTCAGGCTTACCCACATATGTGCGTTTATTCATGCGTACTAAATTAGAATCACCAGCAGCTTTATCTTTTTTAACTGGCTCATTCTTCTCTTCTGGCGGTCTTACAGGAGGGAGAGGAACTGGCTTCTCTGCGGGCGGAGGGATATCTTTTCCCTCTATACGATCTTTATTCCATGGAGATCCAGGAGTATGAGGCCCTTGAACTGGCGCTGGTTTCTCTGATTTAGCTTCTTTGAGAGGCGGAAGTGGAGTTGCAGCTATAGGGGGTACAGATGGACTTGCTGGTGCAGGCACTGCAGGAGCTTGCTGTACTTTCTCTGCATCAGGCGCTTTACTCGCTGGTGTTTGCAGCGACTGAGCAGGCTGAGACTTTACAGGCGCTGCGGCTGGAGCTTCTGTTCTACCCTCTGGCGCAGGAATACTTTGTCCAGTTGTGTCACTCTTTTTAACGTCAGACGGCACATCACTTTTTTTGACATCAGGCGACGCAGTAGAACCACTGCTCTCTGGTGGCGGTTTATCGTCTTTGGCATTAGTTGTAGTAGAAGATAGTCCCAGAGCTGCTATAACACCAGCGGCAACAGGTATGAGGTACTCTGTGATTCCTCTTCCATTTTCTCTTTTTTGTGAACCAATTGTATCAGGTTTATTTGACGTCTGTCTAGAGAGATGATAGCTCAAGTTCGCTATGCCGTTCTTTAGACCTATCATATTCAAGTTTATACTATTGAGAAGAGCGGTATTATTTCTGACTTCTTTATAGACCTGATTAGTTATTCTATTAGATGTGGTAACAGCGCTAGATACATTTCTAAATGAAGCTGTCTGTCCCGCAAAGCTCTTTGTTGCAGAGGATATTTGATCTTCAGTAGTTGTCCTATATAGCCCACCTGGTGAATCTGCCATACTATGCAGTTCCTAGTCTAGGGTCGGCGTCCATGCCAAACAGACTCGCTATGATGGACCTACTATGCACATCCGGCACGCTGTGTGGACTTGGATCATTTGCGCCTTTTGGCATTATAGGATTGGCTCTCGCGTGATCTGTATCGGACGCAGAACTCTGCATGATAACTGAAGGAGATACTGCTTGCTGTTCTTCTCTCTTTATAGAGTTACTCGCTATATTATCGCCAGTACTATTGCCCGGCTCTAGCATTGCAACTTTGCTTGATGACTCTTCGCTCGCCTGCCTGCTGGCGCCTGTTCCAAGAGCGGCTTGTCTCTGTGCTGTATGCTCCCAGTGCCACTTTTCTCCTGGTATAGTCTTAAATCCATAGTCTGTACCATGCTGCTCAAGCCACTTGAAGGCCTTGTCGTTCATACCGCTTAGGTCAAAGGCCATGCCGAGACCATGGTTAGATCTTCCAGGAGTAGCGGCCAGTCCGCCGTGCCCGTATATTCCTTTCTGCTCAGCGAGTGCTACCTGCTCGTCGTAAGTTCTATAACCGCTCGGCTTACCCCAGCTTACGCCGTCTTTCGCAGCTGCTTCTTTCATCTTGAGATAGTCTGCGGCAGTTGCTGATTCTGCTTTAGTTCCATCTACTGTAGTCAGAGCGTTATCGGGAAGCATTCCATTTGAACCAGATGGACCGGGCGCACCAAACTTCTTATAGAGCTCATGGACTCTCTCTATAGGCATGCCCAGAACAGATGACTTTGTCGTATCGGGTGATGGAGTCGGAGAGATATCTTGCTTAAATCCTAAGTTTGTACTTGACTTAGGAGTTTCTTCTCCCCTCTTTTTGGATTCGTCTCTGAGCTGCTCAACGTACTTCTCTATATAAGGGGGAACTGGTGCACCCGACTTAACATCGCTATTGTAGTCATATACTAAGTTGTCGGGATTGAAACCCGGTCTTGTCGTCTCTTTCTTAAATGCTTCTTCTGAGTACTGACCGGTCTCTGGATCGCGAGCGTAGTTATTGCGAGTACGAGATTCTTGACCTGTGCTACCGCCTTTTTCATAGGGGTCTTTTTTTAAGTATTTTACTATATCTTTATAGTTAGCCCCAAATATTCCGGCCAGCACGGCGGCTACAACTGGAACAATAATTGGTACCACAGAGTCTACTGCGCCAGATGTAATCATACCCAGCAGACCTGTGTCTTCCGAGTTTCCACTCTGTGATATTACATTGGTAGATCTATTTCCACCGCCGGACAATTGATATGTCAAGTTCGCTATGCCGTTCTTTATCGCCAGCATATTCATGTTCATGCTGTCGAGAAGAACACTCTGAGAGCGAACTTCCTTGTAGATCTGAGTGTTTAATCTATTAGACTCAACTACAGCGCGCATAACTCCCTGCATGGCGCTCGTGTTAGTAGCAGCTGCGCTTGAGAAGTTTCTTATAAGTGCGTCGGCTCCGCGCGGACCTACTACTCCGGCGAGAGTCTCTCTGCCAACTGCCTTGGCGGCACCAGTTACTGTCCTGTAGATACCGCCCGGTATGTCCACCATGTCTTATGAGCTCACTTTTGCTAGCTTCTCTTGCCCGCGGGTGTATGCAGCCACGCCTAGAATAGCAGCAAACGAAAGATGAATCAATCCACCGTTAGATAGAGTCAGTGGAACCCAAGCGGTATAACCAAGTGGCACGCCAAATGCCTTATATACAATCGGAATGAACATGCTTATGGCGGGAAATACAATGAAGTCCATTAAGTTGATAGCCATATAGAGCCAGCCCATTGCTGGTCTCCAATATGACTTTACCCAGTGCTCATCTTCCTTCTGCAGCTGAGCATCTACGACTTTATTGTCAATATTTGCTTGAGCCAGACCAACAGAAGCTTGAGCCTGAGCAGTGGCCTGAGTTGACGCCATCTGCACAGTCTGCTGAGCCATAATAGTAGATGGACTTACGGCGCTGTTTAGCACTACAGTCGGAGATGCGTTAGCGTCATCTTCGTCTACAAAAGGATTACCCATTTTTCTTGCTCTGCCTCTCTTCTAGATCTCTTAGATACTTCGAGAGCATATCTACATATATGTCTCTCTCGAATACTATGAGATTCTCTAAATCACTAATAGAGTATTTATGATGTTGAGTCAAAGCAAATATAGTCTTGTAGTAATTATCTAGTGTATTATGACTCAACGAAACGTAAAAAAATCAGTTAACGTATTCAGCACTATCTCTTTTTTATTGCCGAGTGAATTCTTATAATTAAGAGTATGGCTGATTGATGGAACTGACGATAAGAAGCTTCTGACTTTATCATAGGTCTTTGTGTCTAGACTCTCGATGAACTCAAAGAGCTCTTCTTTAGGAGTGGTTATCGGATCGATGATCTCATCTCCATCAAAGATCTTATCTATGCAGCCGATGACCATGAGCTCAAAGGCTCTATCTTTCTCAGTCAAGAAGTCCATGTTGTCGTACTGCTTGCCGTTTGGATAGTTCAGTGTAAAGCCGACCTGCTTGTTTACCTTTACTACGCGATCGATCTTATCTGGAAACACCACCTTGATCTCATCGAGATTAATCTCAAAGTCGTATACCTTATCGTCCTCGCTATCCTTAAAGCTTATCTTAGCGATGTTGTCTACTGAAGCCGCCCTGATCTTTAGAAAGATAAACTCAAGATCAAAGATCGGTATCATGTCTACATCGAACTTATCTTCTAGAACGCAGTTGTTTACTACCTGCTTGATACTGGTGTATATGTCGGCGATGTTGTCCGATACTTTTGCCATGAGAAGAATCTTCTCTTCTTTTACCAGCATCTGACGATACTTTATAGGCTTGTTTGTAGAAGGTTGTATGCACTCGAGTATTGGGTGCTCAATCTTAGGTAGAGGCATTATGTAGCTCCATTATTAAGGTGGTGGTATAGGTGTTCCCTGAATAGGCGATATTAATTTATTATATCCAGGATAGGGTATGGTATCGCTCGACGGCTGAGGCTGGTCACCTCCAGCAAGTCTTACTTTAATACTGCCGGTACTGTTGTTTATAGGAAGCGCGCTGTTTCCCGAACCATACCAGTACTTGTAGGCAAATGTAACTGAAAGTAGAGCTTGACTACCTGCATTCCAGTTTAGGCCTATGTCTCCAATAGATATAGGATACGCCTCGACAAAGTTGATCTCAGATACGACAAAATCGCTAGTATCATAGACACTTATTCTGAGATTAGTTGTGTACTCATCGTGATAAGCCACCTCATATGGATTATGCTGAGGATTAACGCCCGTGCGATCATTTATAGTTTGATTCTCTGGTATGTCATAGTTGACTACCATCTTCATCCAAGTTCTAAACATATTTAGAATCTTGCCGTCATTGTCTATCAATGCAGAAACTGATAGGTCGGTGTATCTTACTCCATAAGGCATCTTCTGCGGCACACCATACCCATATCTCATAGTATCTGTGGTTAGAGCTGATATACCGGGATGATTAACGCCGTTGATAAAGAATCTAATGTTTGAGCCGGACACGCGATTGAATACAGCCCTATTGAGACTATTGTACACTCGGCTGCCGGGAGTTATAGTCACCTCGAACCTATTGGGAACGAGAACTCCCTGCTGGAGATTTGACTTGAACTGGTTGATACTTACTGGCATTACTTCCTGCTTATCTTGTCTGCTGATTCACCCTGAACGGTTCCAGCGTCAGCCCCTACGAATCTCTCTGTCGGCAGCATGAGTGCCATATCCCAGTGTGTTGGACTTATGTCCATGTACTTTGACTTTACGTGACTGTGTAGGTATCTCTTTATACACGGCTTAAAGTACTTAAATCTAGAAGCGCCATTGAGTATATTATAAGAAACTACTATCTTAGTCGTATCGTCGAATTTAGTATTATTTATAGTAGTATAGAGAGCGTCCATCAGTTTTGCGCGTAGAAACGGCGGTAGATAGTGCATGTTTATTCCCAGGAAGCCATCGCTATAGAGCTCGATTGGAAATACGAGAGGATACCTGTCGTAGTAGGGTAGTGTGTGCTTGAGCTTTGGATCATAGAAGAACGAGTACATGCGGCCTATTGAGCTGCTGGTTATATTGTCTACGAGTCTTCCCGGCTCAGACTTCTGCAGCTTACTTATGTTGACGTTGTTTATGCTCTTCGCGACGTCACCAAACCACTTGGTGGCCTGCATAGAGCTCGGGGTCTTTGCTCCCGATGAGCCCTTTTGCGCTAGTGACTGAAATGAATACTCTGCCATTAGAATTTAATTCCTAGTTCTCTCTCGGTTATTAATCTGAACTGCCATCCGCGATCTAGACAGTACTCATTAGCGGCCTTCCACTTTGATTCATTTACTCCCCAAGTCATGACTTCATTGATGTATCTTCTCGAGGGCTTAGACTGCTTCTTTGGCTCTTGCGTCTGGTGCAGGGGTTTTACCTCTATGACTAGACTCTCTATTTTACCGTCTGCGCTCTTCTTCTTCACGTAGAAGTCCGGAAAGTACCTGTGTATTCTTCCGTCTACAGGACTGCGATAGGGTATAAAGAACTCCTCAGAACTCCATTCAAACACGTCTTTATGCTCATCGAGCCACATCATGAACTTAAGTTCCCAGCCGGACCGATAAATAATGTTAGATGGATTTCCCCTGTATTTAGAGGGGTTTCTAGGTTTAAAGAATCCTTTATGAGCCATACCACTATTTATTAAGGAACCAGAATGATCACGGGCGATATAACACTAGCAGCTCACAATATACAATCGCCAACGGTGAATCCTCCCACCAATAATAATACCGTGTATAATACCGGTATAAACAAAAATAATAACAACTCAGACCCTAATGTAGTTGTGAATAATACAAGCAGCGGCGCGGTTGACTACTTTCCATCAGATATTGGTAAGTATAAGATGCTCTTTAGCTTTGTTGCATATAATAGAGCTTCTGCAAAAGATCCAATTAGAACAGTTTCTGGTCCCCGCGTGGCTCTTCCAATACCAAATAATCTAGTGGATAGTTATAAGCCTAGCTACTCTGCGACGGAACTCGGCGCAGCCGGTTATCTTCTAGATACAGTAGAAAATAAATACGGCGGTCTAGAGCACTATAGATCTGGCGACTCATACGATTATAAGGGTATTGCTAAAGATGTTGCTGTTACCGTAGCAGGATTAGGCGTATATGGTGGTATTATAGCTGCTTCAGTTGCTGCACCTGGTCTTACTGGGGCCGTACTTCAAGATCTCGGCGTAGCTCAGAATCCCTACTTAACTCTATTGTTTAAGGGTATGGATCTAAAGTCCCACTCATTCAAGTGGAGATTTAATCCGCAGAGTATAGAAGAAACAGCTTCTCTTCGTAATATAATAAACACATTTAAGAAACACTCCCTTCCAACTATAGTAGCAGGTAATCCTATATTCACTATTCCAGACATGGTCAATATATCGCTGTCTCCAGAAGGCGATAACATGTATAAGTTTAAGCCCGCTGTAGTTACAGGCATAGTCATCAACTACTCACCAAATCCAACACCCTCGTTCTTTGTAACAAGCAATGCGCCGACTACAATAGAGCTCTCTATATCATTTCAAGAAGTTCAGATCTGGACTTCAGACGATATAGAAGGAGCAGAACAGAACATAGGCGCCTCGGGCTCCCTTGGAGCTAGAGTAATACAGAATGTGGATAGCGCTATACAATCAGTTGGTCAATAAGGAAGATATTAATGTCTGAGAAGTACTTCGATAAGTTTCAGAAGATAACATACGCAAATAATACAGTTCGCAATCTGCTGAGCAGAGTCGTGATATCTCAGACGGCAAAGTACAGTCCATATACCTACTATGACTATACTATAATTAATGATCAGAGACCAGACTATATAGCCGAGAAGTACTATCAAGACGCTTATGCATCTTGGATTATATACATGTCAAATGGAGTCGTAGATCCCTACTACGACTGGAAGCTGAGTCAAGATACATTAAACTCTTATCTAATAGACAAGTATGGAAGCATAGAGATATCACAGCAGAAGATACTTTTCTTCAGATCTAACTGGTACGAGGACGAGAGAAGAATAGATAAAGCTGCCTATGATCTTCTCGACGTAGGTGTCGTGATGAACGGTACTGTCATTCCGGTAGATCTAAAGAAGTACTGGAGACCAGTTTTTGATAACTTTGAGAAAATAATATACTACGAGAGAAAGCCAGAAGAGCTCATTTCAACTACAAACTACGTAGTTACATATGGCGTGAACGCGTCGAACACCGGTACTTCTTATACCGCAGGCGAGTTAGCCAAGGTGTATGATTCTTCTAACGTAAATTTAATTGGAACTGGAGAGGTAGTCTACTCGAACAGCACGGTGGTAACTCTCAAGAACAACTTGTCTACTGCTTCTATAACGACCGGCATGAATATAAATGGGTTGTCTTCTGGCTACACCCAGAGTATAACAGTAGCAAATACCACGCCGATATGGAGTATAAATCAGGGAGAGTACACATACTGGGCGCCGGTATACGCGTATGACTATGAGACAGAAAAGAACAGCGATAAGAATACAGTTAAAGTCCTAGACAAGAGTCTATATAATAGTGTAACAAAGAACTTAAAAGCGGAGCTCTCTTGATATGATGCCAGCCGTAGAAGGTGAAGTGGAGATAGACACCATCAGTCTTAAGTCCAAAAATGGGACTGTCAATGCAACTGAGCTCCTGTTGTTTATGTCTGTGTACGAGTCAATATTCTTTCCTGGAATATACGCCGAGATCTCTATAAGAGACAACAGCAACATGGCGAGTATTCTGCCTCTCGTCGGCGGTGAGACGGTAACCTTAGAATTTAAGACGCCTGGAAAGAGCTCTGCAAAATACGAGTTTGCTCTCATATCAATGAAGAACAGCGTTTCAGAAGTAACCCTCCAATCGAGATCTTATACCCTCGTGTGCGCTTCTAAAGAAGTTCAGAAGAATAAGTTCACGCACATGACGAAGTCGTACAACACGAATATATCAAACATGGTCAAGGACGTACTCACAAATCAGCTTAAGACTCAGAAGAGCATCGACGTGCAGGAGACCAAGGGAGTGCAGCCGCTGTTGATACAGAGTCTGAGACCTTTTGACGCCATAAATATGATGAGAAAGAGAAGTATATCTTCTGAAGATAAGTCATCGGCTTTCCTTTTGTTTGAGAATCAAAAGGGCTATCACTATAAGTCCCTAGAGAAGTTATTCAAGGAAATTGACGTCGGCGATAGGGTATTCACCAACGACATCACGGTAAGAGGTGACTTCTTCAAGCCCTCATTTAGAAATATAATAGGCTACAATCAGCCACAGCAGTACGATACTACGCTGCTCAAGCCAAAAGTTCAAACGAGAAAGTTCAATATAGCCAACACGAGCTATGAAAAGACAGACACCCAGCCGTACGGCGGTGGTAAGCTGGCTGGAATGAGCTCCGCAGAAGGCGCTATGAAGTCGACTAATAATCAAAAGTTCTTTGATGATAATAGCGATAGCTTTGCGGTATACAGCACTATACCAATAGACAGTCATAAGCCAGATACTTTCTTACCTGATACGATGGCTAATCAGAGAGCTTTCTTATCTCAAGTAGCTCAGGGAAGTCTCATGATTCACGTTATTGGAGACTCAGAGCTCACTGCTGGAATGGGATTCCAGTCTAATATAACTAATCCCGGCTTCTCTACGGGCGCGAGCTCAGAAGAGAAGTTCATATCGGGAAAGTACTTGATATCCGCAGTTAGGCATATGATTGGACCTCCTAGATCAAAGCCAAGATACACGTGCGCAATAGAGGGAATCAAGGGATCTTATAAAGAGGATGCACAATGACAGAGAGACACATGGGGACCACATTCGATTGGTTCTTGGCAAAAGTAGTAGATAGAAAAAATGATGATACTCAATCTGGTAAGCTGAAGATTAGAATCTACGGCTATCACGACGACGAGACAAACTTACCGGATACAGATCTGCCGTGGGCCTACCCAGTGCTTCCTATCACGAGCTCGAGTCATAATAACATTGGTACTTCTCCTACATTCGTCACAGAGGGAGCCACTGTAGTTGGATTCTGGATGGATAAAGACAAGCAGATACCAGTTGTATTCGGCACGATATATAAGTCAAATACTTCCAAAGATGCAACTTCTGGCGCCACCGGCGGCCAGATAAAAGCCTGAGGTTAATACATGGTAGCGCAGAATGATCTACCGCTGATGGGCGGAAAAGATGTTAACCCTATATTAAACGGGATAAGCATCATCGAGCATGGAGCTCAGAATCTACTATCTGGAACTATGGCGACTATAGGAGCAGTTCCATTTGACGGCAAGAAGCTTCTAGATACTCTAATCAGTCTCGACGCCTGTAATCTCAGCGGTGTCATTCGCGCGGCCCTGAATGCAATGCACGCCATACAGAATCTCATGCAGGCTATAAGCTCTCTAGCAAATGGATTCAACATAGGCGATATCCTCGGATCTCTCTTGAGCGGCGTTGAGAATGCTCTCAAGGAGTTCGAGAGCATTCTTACTTCATCTCTTTACAACGCGTTGATTAATACTTTCTGCTCTAATCCATGCGGCCCTATCGGCTCTGCATCAGGCGGCCTAGGTAACCTAGCGGGTCTCGCCGCTCTAGCCGGCCAGTCTCTAACCAATCTACTAAATGGAGTTCTAGATCCATTTAAAGCTATAAGTTCTCTCGCGAACGCTGCAGCAGCTGAGTTGAGCGGTGGTGTGGTACCAAGTCTCAGCTCTATATGCATGAGCAAGCTTATAGACGAGATACTAGGTAACCTCAACATATGCGGTCTTCTTAAGACACTCATCGACGAGCTCTTTAAAGATCTTAACTTACCCACGACGATTGGTAAGCGCGGTATTGGTAGCTTTGACTTCATGAGTAAGATACTAGACATGATCGAGTCTCTATTTGCGGCCATTGCTGATGCCCTCGGACTGCTGAACGCATTCTCTGCTTTGTCTAGGGCACTAAGCTGCGCTGGATATGTTCTGCAGCCTGCAGTTCCAGCCAACCCTCCTGCAACTCCTTCAACTCCCCCGCTGTATCCTCCTCTACCTCCATCGCTTCCACTGGGTAGCAACGGCGGGCCTGGTGGACTCGGTGGAAATGTCGGCGGGCAGGGAGGAATACTGCTCTCTGACGTATCAGTTAACGCCGTGTTCATCAATACTGCATCGAGTAATATTCATATTCTCTCTATAACTGACAGACCTCTCAATATACCTAGAAATAATCAGTTGAATCTGATGAACCCGAATATTACAAATCAGCAGAAGATACAAGTAACATCTAATGGAATTACTAACTCGGCCGTAGTTACATCCGTTGAAGTTGGAAATACAAATTTCTCCACTAATATACCGAGAAAGAATAGATAATGGCAGCTCCAGATACACGTCATCCTAAGACAAAGTACAACGCCCAGTACCCATACAACAATAAAGTACTGTATGAGGGTGGACACGAACTTGAGTTCGATAATACTCCCGGAAGTGAGAGAATAAGAATAGCCCATAGGACCGGAAGTTACTATGAGATATCTCCCGATGGAAGAAAAGCCGAGCTCGTAACCGGCAACGACATGAAGTATGTCAAAGGCGGCATGACCACCACGGTTGACAACAACAGCGATACTAAGATCAGCGGCAACTACCGCGAGTTGGTTGGAGGTGACGTCCACGAGGAGATAGTCGGTGACGTTACGAGATCTGTCGGCGGCGATCATATTACTTCTATTCATAAGAACTCGGTGAGCTTTGTAGACGGTCAGGTATTCTCTACGGTGAGAGGTAACCAGATGTCTCGCGTGAAGGGTAACTTAAACGTAGACGTAAAGACCGATAATAACAACAAGATAGGCGGAGACATAGAGACGCAGGTCAAGGGCTATGTCTCTGAGAGTATAGGCAAGACTATGACTACTCACAGCAAGAGCGATATGCTCCTTGAGAGTGAGACCAAGATAACTCTGAAGGTCGGTGGATCTACTCTCACAATGACCAAAGACAACATAGTACTCAACATAGGATCTTCTACAATAACTATGACAGACGGTAGTATAAAGGCAGTTGCTACTAGAATTGATTTTAACCCGTGAGGAAGTAATATGGGTCAGCCGATAGCCAGAGGAAGTGGGACAGACAGTATAAATACTAATCATGGCTGTGACGCCACCACAGTTACTGACCAGTGTTCTACAAATGTATTCTTCAATGGAAAGGGCGCAGTGAGAAATGGTGATGCGTCCGCAGTACATAATGTACCATCAGGAGATAGCTGCGTTCCTCACATCGTATATCTTTCTACTAACTCGTCTACTGTATTCGTCAACAGCCTAGGTATAGGCAGACTAAATGACAGCTACAACGGTGAGACTATATCATCTGGTTCGCTAAACATATACTCAGGATAAGAGATGTCAACAAGAGCAGATAAGCTTACTCCACTCAATAATGTACAAGAGCTCTTCAGTGATATTCCTATAAATCTGGATATCTCTCCGGTTACTGGTAATTTGTCTCGTCTGCTCAATGAGGAGGCGATAAAGCAGTCCATAAGAAACTTGATATTGACTGCTCCAGGTGAGAGACTATTTGACTCAAACATAGGCTCCGGCATATACAAGCTGCTGTTCGAGCCGCTCGATGAACTCACTTCGTTTGCGCTTCACACAGAGATAACTAATACCATAAAGAACTATGAGCCTAGAGCAAATTTGCTTAATCTTTATGTTAATCCAAGCGAAGCAGATCAAACTTACTATGTAAACATACTCTTCTCAATAATAAATAGCCAGCGCACAGCTCAGCTAGATATATCACTCAGCAAAGTTAGATAAAGATGGCAGCAAATTCTACTATAGACCTCACCTCGTTGGACTTCGACACCCTCAAGGCGTCGATGGTAAATTACTTATCCTCGCAAGATCGCTTCAAGGACTACGACTTCACGGGCTCTAACTTCAATGTGCTGCTGGACATACTGTCCTACAACACCTACTTGAACTCTTTCTATCTCAACATGGTAGCATCCGAGGCTTTCTTAGACACTGCTCAGCTAGAGACCAGCGTATTCTCACACGCAAAAGAGCTCAACTATCTTCCGAGATCTGCGGGGTCTGCTAAAGCCACTGTAGGCCTGAGCTTCCAGACAAAGAACAACAGCGGCACCATAATTATACCTAAGGGAACTAGCTTCACGGCTCGCGTTGGCCTCAATTCGTATAATTTCTATACCGACTCAACTCAGGTCTATCACTCTACAAATACGTATATTGACTCTAGCAGCAATATCATAACTAACTGGTCTATAGGGCCGCTGGATATATACGAGGGTGCCTACGTATCAGACACATTTGTCATGAACTATTCTGATCTCAATCAGAGATTTATCATGACAAACAGCATGGTAGACACTTCAACGATAACTGTAACATCCGTCGAGGACAACGGTATTAACTATATTCCATATCTAAAGAAGTCAACTCTTCTAGATCTCAACGCGGCTTCCAAGGCATACTTCGTTCAGGGCGCAGAGACAGGTATGTTCGAGATCGTGTTCGGCGATGGAGTCATTGGTCGCAGACCACAGGATGGTGCCACCATACTCGTGCAGTATAGAATATCAAGCGGCATGGAGACAAACGGTGCCAAGGGATTTACTATAAATCAGGACATAACCGATAGCACTCTCTACAGTCAGATGACAGTTGTTACCAATAACGCGGCGCAGGGCGGAACTGAGAAAGAATCAGTGAGCTCAGTAAAATTCAATGCGCCTAGGTATTTTCAGACTCAAGAGCGCGCCGTCTCCACTGCAGACTATGAGACTCTACTGAAGAGCCAATTCCCAGAGATCAACGTGGTTGCTATATACGGGGGAGAGACACTCTCACCGCCGAGATACGGCAAGGTAATTGTGTCCGTGGATATATCCAATGTACAGGGATTTCCAGACTCAAAGAAACAGGCTTACTACGACTTCCTAAAGCCTAGGATGCCTCTCACGACGCAGCCTATATTCATATCTCCTTCTCATATCTACTATAGTATAAACTCAGTAGTCAGATATAACGTTAACCTGACAAAGAATACACCGTCTGAGATAGCAACTCTAGTAAAGAATTCCATCATCTCATATAATAACAACAATCTCAATAAGTTTAATTCTGTCTTGAGATACAGCCAGCTCGCAAAGACCATAGACTCTTCCGACGTCAGCGTAGTTGGCAACGAGACAGAGATCTACATGTACAAGAAGATATATCCTAAATTTGGTGTCGCACAGAATATAACAGTCAACTTCAACGTGCCTCTTCTTGATACTCTATTTCCAATAGGTGCAGTGCATCCTATAACAGATCTCCACACCATATACTCTACCGAGTTCACGTACCAAGGACAGTCTGCTTATCTCGAGGACGACGCGGATGGTAACGTGAGGATAGTAAAGTCAAATGGGTTAAACCACGAGACCATAAAGACAATTGGAACGGTGGACTACGCTAAGGGCATAGTGAATCTCGTGAACTTTAATATAGATCTTTACTCTGGTCCAGAACTTAAGATATACGCCATATCGGCAGAGAAAGACATATACGCAGGTCAGAACGACATATTGAATCTAGAAGCAAATGAAATTAACCTGGTTATCCAGGCGATAAGAGAATAATAGATGTCTGTTATAAACAAGAAGATATCTTCGTTCATACCAAGTCAATTTCCTGATATATACAGGATATATGGACCTGATTTTATAAGATTCATAAAGGCCTACTACGAGTGGCTTGAGTCGCCAGGAAACGCAACATATCATGCAAGAAGAATTCTTGACTACGGCGATATAGACACTACTGTAGATACTTTCTTAGTTCACTTCAAAGAGAAGTATCTAAAGAACATCCAGTTTGATACTGCAACAGACACGAAGCTTCTAGTAAAGCACAGTCTAGATCTCTATAGATCTAAGGGCACAGAGAGAGCCATTAATCTTTTCTTCAAGCTGGTATATGGTCAAGACGTAGAGACCTATTATCCGGGAAATGATGTCTTTAGAACTTCAGATGCAGCGTGGTTTATTCCGACTTATCTAGAGGTAACTCCAAGTCAAGAAAACAAGCTTTTTGTTAACCAAGAGATCCAGGGACTTACATCTGGTGCTCTTGCGTTCGTCGAGTACGTAGTTACCAGAAGAATCAAGGGAAAGTACATCGATATATTCTACATATCGGGTCTAACTAAAGACTTCATAACAGGCGAGACTATATCTCTCTATAATAGCAATACAGTTATCAATAATAATCCAATCGTAACAGGGTCTCTTACTGCCCTCGGAGTCACATCTGACAGAGGTAAAGACTTTAAGATTGGAGATATAGTAAATCTCAGCGAGGCCGGCGGCCAACAGGGCAAGGCTCGCGTAAAGAGTCTCACCATACTCAATGGTCAGGTTAACTTTAATCTGATAGACGGCGGCTGGGGATACGCTTCTGATGCACAGGTGCTTATTTCCGATAAAGTACTGAGACTTGCAAATACAACTACGTACGCGGTAAACAGCAGCTTCTTAAATAGTATTGAGACGGTAGTTCAGCCTATTGCAAACGTTCAGTACAACTACTTAAAGTACAGTAATGGATCTACTGCAAATGCAAAATTTGTGGTAGGCGATAACCTCATTACATACGCCGCAAACGGCTCTGTTACCGGCAAGGGAAATATACTGAGCATAACTACTTCTAATAATATTTCTGGTTATCTTCTTGTATCTACGACTAGCGGCAATCTCCAGTCAAACGTGGTATTTTATAATGCCGGAAATGTGGTGACTGCAAATCTTGTTAACTCTGGATTTATAGACCTGACCGCGCAGGGACAAGTCATAGGACTATCTACGAATACTTCTATAAATTATGCAAATGCGGTGTACGGTAACTTTGCTGTTGGATCTAATATTTTTCAATTAGATAGCTTGGGTAATCAAACGGCGAACGGCGTTGTAAGGAGCACCACGGTTTCCGGATTGTCAGGTACTTTATTTCTTAATAATACAAATGGTATATTTGTCAGCGGAAATAATATATACAGCGATCAGTATACATCTGCGAATGGTCCGGTCATCACTGCTTCTGTAAATACCATTGCGTTTGACATAGGTATTATAACGACAAATAATACTTTCTATGATCTTGCTGGAAATTACGTGTATGATCCTATAAGTAATATAAATGGAACTGTAAGTAGCATACCATCTGGTTCTGGAGCTACTTTTCAGATAGGCAGCTTGACAAATCAAGAAGATGTTATTATAACAGACTACATATACCCATACCGAAATGTAGCTCTCAATGCATCCGACTACGGCGCCGCACTTCATCATGCGAATGCAAGTTTTCTTCTATCTTCGGCTCTCAACTTTACTCACTATAGTCTAGGAACTGTAGCATCTCTCACTGGTATTAATCCAGGATCTCTATACACATATGCCCCATTCGTGTCGATATACGAGCCGTTGGTAGCTCCCCTGCAGAAGAAAGATTTCTTCTTTACTCTAAGCAATGCAACTGGTACGTTCTATACCGGTGAGATCATAAAGCAGAGCAACGGCGGCGGTCAGGGCATAGTCAAGTTTGCAAACTCAACTAATGCCTATATCAGGAGAATAACTTTCGAGGATCGTTTTGTCTATGGATTTACTGATACCAGTCACAAGATAGTCGGTCAAGACTCTGGATTTACTGCCGATCTTGCTCTATGGAACTATCAAGACAGCCCATTTGCAGGCTTAAACGACGTGATAGGAACATCCGTCAGCAACGCAAACGGCGCAGTAAATGAACTTGAAGTGGTCGACTCTGGATTCGGATACATAAATGGTGAGAACGTTACATTTACTTCCCTAGATGGATTAAGATCTGGAATTGCAGAGGGTTATGCTAACAAGCAGGGAACCGGTTCTGGTTATAATAGAACAAACGGCGGTTTCTTGAGTGACAATAAATACCTATATGATGGAAACTACTATCAAGACTTCTCATATGTTATAAAGACTCCGATTAATCTAGATAAGTACGTGGAGATGCTAAAGCAAGTTCTTCATGTGGCTGGCACAAAGTACTTCTCTCAGGTTTCAAAAAAGTCATTGATAAATCAGCCTTCTATGATAAATTTATCTACTATAACAATAGCCAATGGATCATCATCTAGTACCAGGTATTATGCATAATGTCACAATCACAAAAACTAATAACTACGAATTATGGTCTAAATAACGCAAAGAACTTTATCATGTCGTTTGATACGACCGCTGATAATAGGTATTATTTCTTTGCTGGATACAGCGTGCCATTTAATACCATACAGACGGCATATGATGACACACATGATACTCTATCAGATGCATATAGAAATATGCTCTATGGAAAGAAGATCTATAGTTCTGACGTAGCCCTCAGTATACCAAGATACGACTATCAGTCAAATACGGTATACGCGATGTACGACGATGTAGATGCTAATATCTTTAATGAAGAATTCTATGCTATAGTAACAGAGGGAACGTACAAGCACGTATTTAAGTGTGTAGACAACAACGGTAATACTGCCTCTACTATATCGCCGAGTATATCGCAAGTAACTGCAAATGATGAGATATATCAGACGTCTGATGGTTACAAGTGGAAGTACATGTGCACATCTTCTCAGAGTCAGACAAATAAGTTTATGACTACTGATTATTTTCCTGTATTTGAGAACACGAGCGTTACTGCAGCGGCAGTTCCTGGTTCTATAGACATAGTAAAAGTCGTGGACGGTGGGTCTGGATACTTTAACTATCTAACGGGAACATTCTCAGTCAGCGATACGAGACTAAACGCTAACAGTCTGGTATACGCCCTATCAAATTCTGCGTCCACCACGAATAATGCCTATACCGGCTGCTACCTTCATATAACTTCTGGAACTGGTCAAGGGCAGTATCAGAAAGTACTGGCATCATTTGCCAATAGCACTAAGAAGTTTGTAGTTCTTGATTCTACATTTCCTATAAATCCAGATAATACTTCTCAATATGAGTTGTATCCCGCAGTAGAGATTATAGGAGATTACACTCAGTCTATAAATGCATATGCAATTGCTATAATAAACTCTTACTCTGGTAATAGCGTGTCTTCTATAAAGATGCTAAGCCGTGGCAGAGACTTTAAGTATGCAACTGCAGTGGTAAATGCAAGTCCAATAGTAGTTTCTTCTAGCAACTTTAGACAAGCTAGTATTCGTCCGATACTCCCGCCAAAAGACGGTCATGGCGCTAATATATTTGCAGAACTAGGTGCGAAGTACGCAACTATCGGCGTTAATCTTGCAAACAGCGAGGGCAATACGATAGTGGCTAACGCCTCCTATAGTCAAATAGGAATCATGAAGAATCCTCTGTTCTCTAATGTGAGCATGACTCTGACTGCGGTGTCCAGTGCGTTCTCTATAGGAGAGAAAGTATTTAGAATAAACCCAGTAAAGATAGTAGGAACTGCTACTATAAATCTATACAGCACAGCTGTAACTGGTAGCGGTACAGACTTTAACAATCAGTTTAATTCTGGCGATATGATCTACTTAGTATCCAACGACAGCACTACTTATCAACTTAGTACCGTAAACAGCGTAGGAAATAGCACTTACTTAACTCTTACTACCAACTCTATATTCACTGATACCTCCGCTAGCATCTCGCTTCCTGATTCTGATTCTTCCGGCTATGTTATTCAAGCTACAACTGGAGCAATTCAGGTCACAAACTCATATGGCATCTTCTCCAACTCAGATCTGATAGTTGGAAGTCAAACGGGTTGCAAGGCCACTGTCAACACAGTTTCAAGAAGCAATCAGACTAAGAGTTTTGATACTTTCGTGCAGATGTTCTCGTATGATGGAACTTTAAATTCTGGTACTTTTGTTAATAATGAGATTATAACTCCATCTACTGATACATTCACCGCAAATGCAGTGTATAACTCTCTTGTAAACTACGGGAGTTACAATAGACTCTATGTTACCCAAGCTATCGGCACATTTAACTTAGGGGCGTCTAATACCGTAAGGGGAACTAATTCTGGAGCCATATTTACTCCTACTAATAAATACTATCCAGAGATAGTCTATGGAAGCGGAGATATACTGTACATCGAGAATATCGACGCAGTAAATAGAAGAAGCGATCAGACGGAAACATTCAAGCTCACTCTTGAGTTTTAAGAAGGATAGAAGATGCCTATTACTACAAATCTAGATGTTGCTCCATACTATGATGATTATGATCCAGCAAATGAATACTATAGGATTCTATTCAAGCCGTCTGTTGCCGTTCAAACAAGAGAGCTCAACCAGCTTCAGGCCATACTGCAGAATCAGATAGAGCAGTTTGGTAATAACATCTATAGACGCGGCACTATAATCAACGGTTGTAATTTCGTATTCTTTGATAACTACCCGTATGCAAAGCTTCTCGATAAAGAGACCGATGGCACTCTAGCTGCTCCTGCTCTATACGTTGGACACTTTGCTCGCAATCCAACTAACAATCTGCGCGCTCAAGTTATAAACTCTGCAGACGGATATGAGTCTCAAGATCCTAATCTCAACACAATCTACATGCGCTATATCAACAGCGGCACATCAGGCAATCTTACTTCTTTCTCGTCTGGCGATACCATTGTAATATACGACAGCAATAATAGTCTAAGTAAGACCTCCATCACAAATGGGTCAACAGGATGGGCTAATACAGACACCGTAGTCATAGTTCCAGCAATTCTCGCTAATCTTACTTCTTCTACGGCGTTCAGCAACGGCGAGACAATAACGCAGTCGACGACTAACAGTCGCGCTGTCATCAACGGTATTGATACGACTACTATTCCCGGAAAGTCAATACTCTCACTCAAGCCAGTTCAGACAGACCTCACTAATACGAGCGTGTCACTAGCAAAGTGGCAGTTCGTTCCCGGTTATTCTATACTCGGCGGGTCTTCAGGCGCTGCGGCCGGAGTCGACGAGATCATCGGCGCAGGCGCTACGGCATCTATAATTACAGACAGCACGATCGGCGCTATTCAGAATCTTTCTATAATCAACGGCGGATCAAACTACTATGTTCCACCGTATGTTACAATCAGACAGAACTATACCACAGGCGGTAACTATGGTACTCTCGCTCTTATCGCTTACAATTATATAAGTCAGATTAAGATCGCAAGCACAGCGAATGCAATTGGCAATGGATATGCCTTTGGTGTTACCTCTGGAGTTATCTACAAGAACGGATACTTCTTGAATGTCGACCCGCAGACAACGGTGGTAAGCATGTATAACTCTTATCCTAATAACGTCTCAATTGGATTTGGCGCTGTCGAGACGATCGTTGACTATAATGCAGATACAAATCTTCTCGACAACTCCACCGGAACTCCAAATTCAATGGCTCCTGGTGCAGACAGACTTAAGATAAAGCCTGTTCTCGTTGTATCAAATACTGATATTGCCTCTACAAATACAGATTTTCTCAGCATAGTTGAGTTCTCGGAGGGTTATCCATACAAGCAGAATAGAGTAACGCAGTATAATGCTATAGAAGACGAGATGGCTCTTCGCACAGCAGAGAGCGCGGGCGACTATGTTACAGATAGGTTTTTAACTACAACAAAATCTCCTGCTAATACTTCTCTTGATGCAAATACATACACCATAGTCGTAGATCCAGGTACTGCATACGTATCTGGCTTTAGGGTATCTACTCTCTTCAACTACGCATTTGATAATATCAAGGCAATCGACTACAGCTCGAGTAATGGATCTGGTATAAACGTATCCTATGAGAACTACGTCGACATCAGTCAAGTCGCAGGCACCTTTATGTTTAGCACGGGTGATTCAATAGATCTCTATGACAAAGCGTATGGATATCTATCTAATACTGCGGCAATTTCTGCAGGTACAATACCTCCTTCTGGATACTCTGGTAATAAGATTGGCACTGCGAATATTCGTCAGATGCTTCACGTATCTGGTACTCCCGGATTCAGCGGCGCAGTATATAGACTGTATCTCTTTAATCTTAATATGATTGCTGGAGCCAACTTCAGCTCGGTAAAGGGTATTAACTACAACGGTACCGTAAAGGGTGTGGCCGACGTACTACTGGCTTATAATGCATCTAGCAATACAAGTATAGCTAATCTAGTAAGAGGTATAAACGGCGTTAATAAGATGCTGTTTAATACAGGAACAAAATCAACTCTCGCCGTGAGCAATCTAAATTATCTCTATAGAACCGTAAATAACGGAATAACTCTCTCAAATACAGGTTCGCTCCAGATAAGTCTTCTTTCTTCTCCCAATGAGGTGTTTCAATACGTAGGCGGTACTACTCTTACCTTTGATCAAAAGAATGATATTATCATAACTCCGCTCAATGCAGGCTTGAGAATAACTCCAGACCTCGCGGGAACTGCAAACGTAACCAGTGCTGCAAATAACGCAGACGGTACATCCAACGTATATGGAACGAGTACTGTATTTGCAAGTGCCACCAGCGGCCTCATAGCCGGCGATTATGTTTACTTCTATGCGAACTCAACAGTATACGACATAAAGAAAGTAACTGCTGTAGTCAATAATAGCTTCCTATATGTGGACTCCAAGCTATCTTTCTCAAACTCAGCAGCCAGTATGGCGAGATACTTTCCAAAGAACGTGGCTATACCTCTGTCTTCTCCAGCTCTTCAGAGAGATAATTTTGTAGCAAATGTCAATACAAACGGTACTATACTCACGGTAAGTCTCAACGTTAATACTACAGCGACCTCTGCAGCAAACGTCTCTGTGGTCTACAACGTCAATAGAAACGGTGTGGCTGCAGACGCAAAGACAGCTAACAGAGACAGCTTTGTAAAGATCAGACTAGCTAATAACGCAGCTGGAATAAATGGACCTTGGTGCCTAGGTGTTCCGGATATATTCCGCCTCAAGAATGTATATCTGGCAGACAACTCTAACGTATCAACCAGCAGCTCAGATGTTACCAATGAGTTCTATATCGATCACAACCAGAATGAAGACTTCTATGATCTTGGCTATATCCACAAGAAGTCAACATCAAGCTTGAGTCTGTCTACTACCAACTGGCTTCTAGTTCAATTTGACGCCTCTACGACAGCCGGAAGTCTACACACGGTATCATCTTACGTCAGCGCCAACTTGAGCACGCGGTTCTCAACTGACTCATCGAACTTGTCGAGTATTGGGTCCAGCTATAATACGCTTGAGATACCTGAGATGTACGCTTCGAGTGGAAGATACTATGATTTGATCGACCAGATAGACTTTAGACCGAGCGCAGTAAACACCGCTGTGATAACTAGCAATGCAGCTGCTGCAAACGTAAATCCAGTATATAGTCTATCGTTCGGTAGTTATACGTCTGATAAGAAATTTCCGGTACCGGGTTCAGGCGTAACTTTCAATCAGTCTCACTTCTTAGGAAGAAGAGATAACGTGATAGTTGATACTACTGGAAAGATATCTCTAGTCAAAGGCCAGAGCGCTGAGGGAACACGCCTACCAAATCCTCGTACGCCAAGCAATACTATGGTTATAAGTAACGTTGTTAATCCGCCGTATCCATCTATACCCCTGCATAGATCTACAAATCTTAATAATATTATTAACACGAGAATAGCAACTGAGAAATACAGTTTCATTAGATCACAAAATCACTCTATTACGACTAACTATGTCTCCAATAGAAATAGCATACAGCCAATAGCTTATACTATGCGAGACATAGGAACTCTTGAGAAAAGAATACGCGCATTAGAGTACTACACTGGTCTTACGATGTTGGAAACTTCTATAAAAGACACTACCATACCGAGCTCTATTTCTCCAAGTATCAATAGATTTAAGTTTGGGTTCTTTACAGATACATTCTCAAACTACTCATTTACCGATATTAATAATGTCGAGTATAATGCCAGAGTATCAAATGGTATGATCACGCCGGCAGATCTTCCTGTGCTCATAAATCACACCGGAAATAATAAAATTACGTATATCCAAGAGTACAGCGTTGTATCTCAGAATATAGCAACTGGGGCTACAAAGGGCGGTATTGATGCTACTATCTATAATGGCGTTGCTGTAAGTGTAGATCCTGATACTTTAGTGATACCAAGATATGACAATAAGAATGCTCTAATCTGGTACGGACAAAAAGTAAGTATAAAGATGAAGAGTCTCAAGCCTCTTACAAAGCACAGCATATACCTAGATGATAAGCTACTGTCAAACTCAGCTATACTTCTATCGAGCGATAGTCTACCAGCAAGCACATCGGTAAGTCAAGTTACAGATCAAGTGCAGACTGATGCCAGCGGCAGTGCAAATTTCTTTATCATGATTAATATAGATGAGTACGCATATAATAATCTGTATAAGAATACAAATGTCAATCCTACAAAAAAGGTAGTTCTAGTTAAGAGCAGCGATAATTCTTCTGTAGGTGCATTTAGTCTTCCCGCGACTAGACTCGCTCCTCTACCGCCACCTCCTGAAGAAACTTCTAATGGTCTTGGTGACAATGGCCGAGCATGGGATAATCGCGGACCTGAGAATAATAGTCAAGATAATAAAACTGATTATGGATTTGCAAACCAAGAAAATGGACTTGGAACTGCTGTAGGTGAAGGCGATGACACTTGATAGCGTCTACTTTTGAATAATCATCTGAACGCGCAATAAATACAAATAGTTCTAATTAAGAGGAAATTATTGATGACGGTACCAGCGCCTACACTATTTAATCTGGCACAGACTTTCTATATTGATAGCTCTGTGGTACAGAATGCAGAGCAAGTGATTGTTACTAGCGTAGATCTGTATTTTGAGGCAAAACCAACTGCCACCAATAATAAATCTGGTATTACAAATCCCGGTGTTACTGTCTATTTTGTTCCTACCAAGGGCAACAGCGTACCAGATCTTGATAACATAGACAGATACGGTGTGGCTCGAGTTGAGTATGCTGGAATTAATATTAACGCGCCAACGACACCTCAGGCAAACTGGGTAAAGACAAACTTTAAGTTCAACAATCCAGTTGTAGCTACAACAGGCGCCATGTATGCATTTGTCATAGCCTACGATGGAAATGAAGACTTCTTTCTCTGGACATGCAGACAGAATGACGTTATAGTTGGAACGAGCACCAAGTCGCCTGGATCTTTTGCAAGAAACATCGGCGCCTACTACGAGTACAAGAAGGGATCTGGCGGCGTTGGAATAGACTGGATTCCAGTAACTAACGAAGATCTTATGTTCACGGCGTATGTTGGAAGATATAATATATCTACATCAGGCGCAAACGCCGCTGTTAATCCATACACTGTGTCTTTCATAAAAAATAAGAATCCACAAGAATTCGTAGTATATGACAGATATAACTCCTATGAAACTGCAGGTGGAAGATACTCAAAGAACGGTGGAAACTCACAGATAACTACCGTTGGATATAAGGATGGAGACATAGCATCAGGCGATCTTATCTATCAGGTTACTCCTATCGTACCGGGTAATCTCATAGTAAATTCCAGCTCGCGTATCATCAAGAGTGACGGCAGTATAAACTTCAACAGCCTGTATAAGGCTAATCCAAACAACGACATGTACATCGTCCTCGTTCAAAATAACTATATGGGGACTGACACCAGATCTTTCAATAACAGGCCTAAGTTCAAGTATCCAACCGGCTCTTGGCAGTATGACCCGTATAGAAGCGATACAGACGTAAGAAAGATTGTCAGCATCGACTCGAACACACAGATTACCGTAGATACTAACCCTACATTCTCAGATAACACCGCTAAGATGTGTATATCTCCAGTTGGTCAGTTCTACTTTGCTGATAATCGCTTCCATCATCCGCCTGACTGGGACTATGATCAGCTGGATTCTCCGCCTCTCGATGGCGTGAAGAAGCTGTACGACGCATTCTATATGACAAACTCCAATGCAAACTCGACAGTTAGATTTGTCAACAATACAATCGAGTACATCTCACTCAATCTTCCTATAGTCTCTTACCAGAATATATTTGCTGTGTCTAACGGCGCGGTCTCTACACCGATGTACGACGTGCAATACGGCAACGGCGCGTTTGTCGCAGTCGGTGAGAACCTAACAATTCAGTCTTCTAATAATGCAGCTACTTGGACATCGAGATATCAGAATACTTCTTCTAATACATCTTTCTATGCGGTTTCATATGGTAATGGAATTTTCTTTGCTGTCGGCGGAAGCAGCAATATCTGGACCTCTACAAACAACGCAGTTACATGGACTCAAGCCACAACTCCTAATCAAGATGGTCTCTATACTCTTAGAGGAGCTGCTTATGGAAACGGTGTGTACATTGCAGTTGGACGGTTTGGATACGATAGAATAAGATCTTATGTCTTATCTTCTACAGATACTATAACTTGGACTCAGCGCTCTTGGGCAACTTCAAATACAGATGGAGCACTCAGGGGTGCAGCCTATGGAAATGGAGTATACGTTGCAGTAGGCGATAATAATTTCGTTAAGTCTACAAATGGAACTACATGGACAGTTGCTACTAGAGATACCGCAGGACCTATCGGTCAGTTCTTTGACGTAGCTTATGGAAATGGTCTATTCGTGGCTGTAGGAACAGCCGGAATACAGACGTCTTCGGACGGATCTACCTGGACATTCAGGGCCGTTACACCTGAGAAAAGCGTTTCATATCTATTCGGAGTTACATACGGCGACGGCGTGTTCATGGCTTCCGGCGGAATGGGTACAAAGCACGCTTCTTACACCATGGTATCAACAGATGGTATAAACTGGTCTCTGAGAGATATGCCTGCGAATCTCACAAAGAAGAACGGAAGACAAGCAGTTCTGAGGGGCATGGGATTTGGTTCTAATACGTTCGTCGGAACTGCTCTCACTCAGTTTGTAGACATAGGCGATATCATAACTTCATCTGCCGGTCAGTTCGTGTATGCAAACAGCGCGTCAGTTCTCACTCTCACGCCAGGAGCAAACACAGAGAGCGCTACTGGATCCGGATACTCAAACACAGACTTCATCGAGATATACGCGGGTAATGGATATTCTAAATCAGTCAACGCCTACGCAAACGTAATAACAAATAACACAGGTGCTATTGTTAACACCTCGATAACTAATCCTGGATATGGATTCTACAGCTACGACACAGTCACAAATGTGAAGTACAACATAAAGAATTCATCTAATGCTGCATCAAGCGGTACGGGTGCTAATCTCTTCTTCAGTGTTGGTTCTACCCTGCGTTCTGAGCACAGCGGTATAGTATTCAGTAATACCGTTATGGTAGATCAAGAACTAAGCAAGTTAGTGCCTTCGGTTAGTACTAATAAATCCAAGAGTATTTTATCTATAGATATAAAGTATTCTACCCCTTGGTTTAGAGCTTCAAATGGTACGGTAACCTATGGTGGCTATAATGGTATAGACCATCCGACTCCAGTCGGTTTGACTATTAACCCAAGTGCCAATACTCTTACTAACTTTGGCAACACGCTCATGGTTATGTCGAGATCAAATGAGGTATATCAAGAGGGTGTCGTTATAGCTAACAACGGATCTCTGACTGCAAACAACAAGACTGTTCTTACGATTACTGCCACCTCAAATAACGACTTCGAGGTGCCCGTTACTTCTTATGCGGACGTGTATGCCGCTTCGTACTACATCAACAATGACGCGACACTTGAGAATACTAGACACGGTAACGCAGTAGCCAAGCACATAACTACAAAGATAAATTTTGCTAATAATCAGTCGGCAGAAGACGTCGTAGCATATGTAAATGCGTATCGCCCTATAGATACAGACGTGTATGTATACGTAAAGATTCACAATAAAGACGATCCAGAACCATTCGATGATAAAGACTGGACGCTTCTAGAGTACAAGACCAACCAGAGTAGATACTCGAGCTCGACAGACCTATCAAATATAGTAGAGTACCAGCTTGGCTTTCCTGCATCTCCGCCAGTAGTATTTACTTCTCAGGGAGTAGTTACAGCCGCAAACGGCAGCACGAATATAGTTGGAATTGGAACTACGTTTGGTCTGGACTACAGGGTAGGCGATATCGTTAAGATCTCATCACCTCTATTTCCTACTAACTATCAGATAGCGGTGGTCAATACTATAGACAGCGATACCTCTATTAACATCAACGATTCAGTACTAACTCAGTACGGCGTAGTTGGCTCGGGACTGAATATATCGCTGGTAGGCAGAGCAGAGGCGCTGTCGTCAACTGGATATGTCACGGCGCGTGGTACTCCGTATCAAGCTTTCACAAATAAGAACAACAACAATGTCGTGAGATACTACAACGGCAATAACGTTACGTTTGATACTTATGATACAATGCAGTTTAAGATTGTATTGCTCGCTAAATACCCATCTGTCGTGCCGATGGTGGCGAGTATAAGAGCTATAGGTGTCTCTGCATAATGAAATACGCTAAGACTAACGTTCCAGGTTTGATGCGAGATATGAGCACAAACGCCGTTATAAATATGAATATGGATGAGCTCAAATTGTATAGAGAACAGATAAACAGGGCAGTTGAGCTTAATAATCTAAGATCAGAGATGAATACTCTAAAGGGTGATGTCTCTGAGATAAAAGACATGTTAAGAATAATAGCACAGGCGGTAAATAATGGCAGTTAACACAGCAGTACTCCCATCAGTAAATGTCTCATCTGATACTTTCACGGGATGGATAGCAAAGACAAATAACGCCATTTCAGCACTGACCACAGTGGTCGTTACCGCGGGACTTACTGCAAACGGCGATCTCACCTCGGGCAATGCATTTGTCAGCGGAATCTTTAGCTCAAATACCATCGCCGCAACTAGTATCAGGGGCGGAAATGTACAGACAAACGCCGCGATCAGTGTTCTATCAAACACGAATTTTACAGGTAACACTGTATCTGTAAACGGTAGCCTGACCATAGGTCAAGGCCTAACTTACATGGCGTCTTCTAACGTTGCAACTACAGGAACTTCTACTGTATCTATCGACACTTTCAGCACCAGCACCTATAGATCTGGAAAGTATGTCATAAGCGTGGACGATAACGTAGTCAATAACTACCAGACGACTGAGATACTGGTTCTACAGAGCGGTGGTAATGTCTACTTGACAGAGTACGCGACTCTACTGAGCAACAACACCATTGGAACGTTCTCTGCTAATATAGCTTCAGGAAACGTAAACATACTATTCACTCCAACTTCTACGAACACAAATCTCATTATAAGCAAGACTCTAGTATCGGTGTAAAAATATGGCTACGAAGGCTAACATAGTAATAGACCAAGGTACCACATTCAACACCATTGTCGATCTCAAAGATGAGAATGGTGATCCATTAGATACAGTTGGCTACACAGCCAACTCTCAGATTCGCAAGTGGTACAGCAGCTCGAATGCCACAGTTGTATTCACCGCTAATATCAGCAATGGATCCGTTACTCTAGCTCTAACAGCGAATCAGACTTCTAATCTAGAGTCTGGAAGATACGTCTACGATATCTTCCTCACGGATGCAGCCAACACGATATCGAGAGTAGTAGAGGGTATAGTCACAGTAACTCCCAGGGTAACTAGATAATGACTATATCGGTAACCGTACAGCGTCCGACTATAATAAAGGCAAATACGTACTCGCTGACCTCAACTCAGTCTAATCCAGATCTCGTTCTCAAGTCAGTTCAAATCAGCCAGAACTACGTTCATAATCTTCTAGATGTAGTAGAGAGCAATCCTGACAATGGATCTACTTTAGTATACAATTCAACAACGAACAAGTATGACGTAAAGATATTACCGGTAACGGTCGTGAATATAGATGGTGGTACTTTTTGAGTGGTTTTTTGGAATAAATAGGTCATAATAAGAAGTTCTATAAAAAGGAAACGCCAGGATGGCCAATAATCTTATTCAGATAAAAAGAAGTAGTAGTACTTCTACTCCTACAACTACGCTAAACGCTGGTGAGCTGGCTTACTCTTACGCATCTAACAGCTTCTTCATAGGAGCTCAGACAGGTATAGGCGCAACCGCTTTAAAGATCGGCGGTTCTAAGTACGGCTACCTAGATAACGCAGGAAATCCAGGTGTCCAGACCGCAAACGCGGTGGTCATACTCGATTCAAACTCGTTTAACTCAAGCGTGTACACGCAGGGTCTTGTTATTCAGACAACTTCTTCTGGTACAATAACTGCGCCTCTCATCAACTCCGTATCTAGCTTTGCTAACTCGTCTGTTATAGGAAGTAATACTTCTGGTGGCGGCACAGGCAATGAGATCGTCACTTCTGCTTCTATCGTCACATACGTCGCCGGTAGAACAGGTGCCGCGGTTGGAGCGAACGGCAACTTCTTGTTCAATAACAGCGGTATAAACACCGGTGCCTCTAACTTTAATTACGACTACATAACCGGCGCTATTACGGTTGGTAATTCTTCCGTCAACGTGCAGTTGGGATATGTAACCGGCGGCGGCCAGCAGCTTCAGCACTGGCACGGAAACGCTAACAACTACGCACAGGTGCAGCTCACCAACAGTAACACCGGACCTTCTTCTTCTGCTGATTATATTATAAATGCGGACAACTACACCGACACCACTAACTACGTCGATCTTGGTATCAACGGCTCTGGATGGTCAAATACCACGTGGACGATCAACGGCGCAGACGATGGATATCTTTATGCTGCCAATGGCACCATGGCTATCGGTACGGCCTCAGCCAAGTCAATTCAGTTCTTTGCCAACGGTACCCTCGCTACAAATGAGGTGATGCGCATCGATGCGGGAGCAAACGTCGGTATAGGCAACACAAACCCTAATGCAAAGCTCCAAGTAACTGGCACCGCGAACGTATCCGGAGCGATGTACATTGGTGGTAGTACTACGCTTGCTGCCAACTTAGTTCTTTCCGGTAATACAATACAGACAAACGGAACTATAGGCACTGCAGGTCAGGTACTCGCATCGGGCGGTAGCACGGGAACTGTATACTGGTCTTCGGCAGCCGCAACGGTTGCCGGCAGTACAACTCAGATGCAGTACAACGACGGTGGTACTCTCGCTGGTGCAGCTGGCTTTACATTCGCGAAGGCAACAAACAACGTAACTTTAGCGAATACTCTTTTTCTTGGTACAAACGCCACAGTAAACAACACGTTGTTTCAAGTTACCAACTCTACTTCTACTGCTAATCTCTCTGCGGCAAACCTAGTAATAGGCACCGCATACGTAAATAGCACGGCAGTAGGTCCAAGCAGCAACGTATTCTTGAGCACCACTCAGCTTGTTGTTGGAACTAACACGACCGTTAATACGAATATCTCAGGCACTCAAGTTCAAGTCGCAAACTCGACTACCATCGCAAACCTCACATCAATCGCATTAACTATTGGTGCTACATCAGTAAACACCAGCGGTGTGAACTCAACTAGCTTTAGCGCTAACTCAACTGTCGTAAATGCTGCTTCATTATATGTTCAGACAAACACAGTAACAATCGGCACGGGCTCTTACTTTGTATCTAACGGCAACGTTGGCATAGGTAACAGTGCGCCTACAGATAAACTTCGTGTTGAAGGCGCATTAACAGCTAACTCATTAATTGTTAATAATGCGCTATCAGCTGCAAACTTAACTTCTAGTACGAATACTGTGACTATTGGAACTGCCGCATTCCACGTATCAAATGGTAACTTTGGAATAGGTAACAGCGCTCCCGCAGATAAGCTCTCTGTAAATGGCAGCACTACTCTAGGCGGCAGCGTATCCATCACAGGCGCAAATGTCGACATGACGTCTTCTCTGCTTCGAGTGCGCGATGCTACAATCTCTGGTAACTTGACTGTTCAGGGAACTTTAACTACCATCGACACTACTTCGCTGCAAGTAAAAGATCCTATGATCAAGCTTGCAGACTCGGAAGCTTCTACCACGACGTTCACTGATGTTTACGACATTGGCTTCTACGGCTCGTTTGGTAATACTGGTACTACTCTGTACAGTGGTTTTTACAGAGATCACAGTGGGTCTTCTAATACAAATCCACTGTACAAGATCTTTGCTTCGAATACAGAGCCTACGACAATCGTAGATAATACAGCTACGGCTTATACCATAGGATCTCTCCAAGCTTACCTCCTTCCATACGGGCTTTCAGGCGCATTTGTAGCCAACTCACTGGCGGTTACAATAACAGCAAACAGCACAGTCAACGTCAACTTCACTGCTAACAGCTTGACTCTGACAACAGGTCTCGTTGCTGGATCTGGTGGTACTGGTCAGACGTCGTACACAATAGGTGACGTGCTCTACGCATCAGGAACTACTGCTTTATCTAAGCTTGGTATTGGATCAAATGGTCAGGTACTACAGGTTACCAACAACCTTCCTGCCTACGGCTCACTCGACGGTGGTGCATTCTAAAGATATAAATCTATTATAACAAGCTATTTGTAATTTGTCAACTAAAAAGTGAGGATTAACTATGGACCAAGAATTTATCAATGCTTATATTGAGAAGATGGCTAAGAAGATAGACGAGCATGTAAGGGCTGAGCTTCTGTATCAGACACACATTGAGATCATGCAGAAGAAGATTGCTGACGACATAAAGATAATTGAAGAACTATCTGAGAAGCTATCTAAGTTTGAAACTCTTCATAATAAGAAGATAGTGAAGACCAAAGATAGCGACTTTTAATCCTCGGTATATACCGATAGAAGGAATGCCACATGGCCGTAGGCAGTAACATAATTCAAGTGAAGAGAAGTAGTACCTCTGGTAGGACTCCTAATACTACTAACTCTTCTAATAGTCAGTACATAAACGCGGGTGAGCTCGCGCTGAATATGACCGACAGGATCTTGTACACGTCGGACGGCACTCTTCTCATAGAGATCGGTGCGAACAACACCAACGTCAATGTTAGTAATACCATCACCATAAAGACTTTGTCTGCAAACGGAAGTAATGGTACTTCTGGATACGCTCTTGTATCCAACGGCACGAGTACTTACTGGGGTACTACAACTACTGTAGTGGCGGTGCAGAATACTCTTCCAACTTCACCACAGAACGGTCAGATGTACTGGAATAGCGACATCGGTAAAGCGCTTGTTTACTACACAGACGGCACGTCTAATCAGTGGGTAGAGGCAGCGATTGGTGGCGGTACTTTGGCTGCCAAAGGCGGTAATACGTACATCCAGTTCAGCGATTCTGGCTACTCTAACGGATCGGCTTCTCTCACTTTCAATAAGACGACCGCCGTACTAAACGTCGGCGCGACGACTATTAACACTACGACCGTAAACGTCAGCACCGTGAATGCCACATCTTATACAGTCGGGACTACCATGCTGGCTAACGCCACTACAGTATACGTTGGCAACACAATAGGAAATGCATCGATCAACCCGTTCAGCTTGATACTTGTCGGCAACGGCGCGAGCTACGTCTCAGTTCAGAACTCGGCTGGTAATGCCACCATGAACTCGAGCTCCGTGTATATAGCGAACAGCAGCGCTAACTTGACCATCAACCCATATGGTATAGTCTTGGCTGCGAACGCGGTGGCTGCATCGTTCAACGTCGGTAACTCAACAGTAAACTCTGTAGTAAACTCGACGGCAATTACCACGACGACTGTTACAGCAAACGTAACCGGTATTCTTACCGGCAACGTCGTATCTTCTGTCGTTAATGCTTCTGCTAATATTCAAGTTGGTACATACGCCAACGCTAGCACCGTTGGTGGATCACTTATCAACACCACTGCTATTGCCGTCGGCAACTCTACTGTTTTTAGTAATATAACATACAATGCTATAACTACAACTGGCTCTATCAATGCTGCATCACATACTGTAGGTACCGGTATAGTGGCGAACTCAAGCGGCGTGTTCTCTAATGCAGGCTTCTCTTCTACTCTTAATAATCAGAAATTAACATTCACGCCTGTGGCTGGTGGATCTAACGTATACTTCATACAGCAGAACGACGATAACTTTGTGTTCTACTCAACTAACACGCTGAACCAGCAGAGAGCAATTTGGTCTGTATTCGGTAACAACAACACCAGTAACCTTAACATAGCAGTTCCGCTACAGATATCAACCAACGCGACCGTGCAGACAAACACATTTACCCTTGGTACTTCATCTATCGTAGCTAACAACGGTTACACGCGTCTTCCAAATGGACTGCTGATGCAGTGGGGTAACATACTGGCTAATACTTCTGTGGGCAACATCACGTTCTCCACAGCATTCACCACTATATACAACTGGTCGGTTACTTCTGGACTAACGGGCTTCTATGGATATGCCGCGGGTGCTAACACGACTGTTCTGCAGGTAAGAAGCTCACAGGCTGTTGCCGCGACGAATCTCTGTCAGTGGCAGGCGATAGGAGTATAAGATGGCTTTAGACTTCCCATCATCACCAGCAAATGGTCAAGTATTCAGCGATGCCACGTCCGGTCTCACCTACGTCTACATAAACAACTACAGCTACTGGGCGGTTGCAACCGGTCCTTATCAGACTGCTGGTGGCTCTAACACGAGCATACAGTTCAACAGCTCTGGAAATATGAACGGTAATACCAACTTTGTCTGGAATAACGACCAGCAGAACATGACGATAGGTAACTCCACCGTCAACAGCACTATGAACTCCGTATCTACTTTCTCTTCGCTTGGATTTCAGAACCCACAGAACTTGCTCTACAGCTACACCACGCCCGCAAACGTCAACACTATAATAGCGGGTCCCTATACGGTAAATACCGGCTTTACTCTCACAGTAACAAGCGGTACGAGGATAGTCATCGTATAAATAATTAAAATAATCCTGGGGAAAGGGAACCAGTATGTCTGATAAAGACTTTGTCGTTAAGAACGGCATCATAGTAAACACCAGTCTAATTGTAGCTACAGCCGGCAAAGTTGGTGTCAATACGGCTTCCCCAGACGCAACTTTCTCAGTAGTTGGAACAGCGAACGTATCTGGCAATGTCGCTCTTGCCTCGAACCTCACGGTCACCGCTACTACTAACACCGGCAACCTCAACGTTACACAGCTGGCTGCCGTATCGGCGCTTAACATCACAAACCAGACCAACACTGGTACCATATACGCTAGTACATCTGCAAATGTCGGCGCGAACGTTCAGATCACCACTTTTGGAGCTACGATAGGCAACAGCATCGCCAACGTGACGATGAACTCAACGAGCATCTCTGTTTACTCGGCGAACTCCACCGTTAATGGCCAAGTTATCATAACTAACGACTCGAACAATCAAGGTAGAATTGAGATCGGCGGATCGAACGGCGGATACATCGACTTTAAGACCCCTCTAGCTGATGACTATGATACTCGTTTATTAAGCAACTCTTCTGGATTCTACATCATCGGTGGATCTTCCACATCCACAAACACAATCAACATCACGAGTGCCAACTTAAACGTAGCTGGTAATACTCTCTTTGTCGACTCAGTAAACAGCAGAGTTGGTATAGGTAATAGTGCTCCTGCTGACAAGCTTCGCGTTGAGGGTAATATCTCTGCTTCTGGAAATGGAGCATTCGGTAATATCAACGCCACCGCAAACCTCAATGCCACAGCTGTAAACGTAAATACCGTCATAGCTACCAACGTAAATGCAACTAACATCTCCGGTAATCTTGTAGGTAACGTTACTGCCAGTACTATAACAGGCAACTTAACAGGTATCTTGATTGGCAATGTCTCTGCAACCGTGGTAAACGCTTCGGCTAATGTGTATACAAATACCGTCATAGCTACCAACGTAAATGCAACTAACATCTCCGGTAATCTTGTAGGTAACGTTACTGCCACTACTATAACAGGCAACTTAACTGGCAACGTCGCTGCTACTACTATAACAGGCAACTTAACAGGTAACGTAACTTCTCTAACAATATCCACAAATAATATCACGACCAATAGCTTTAACGCGACTGGAGCTTCTGCTAATATTACTGGTACTCTTAGAGTAGGCGGCGATCTTATAGTAACAGGCGCCATTACGTACACGGGCACTGGTACTGGCGATATTATTCCTTCTACAAATGCGTACGCTCTCGGTAATAGTACAAGCAGGTGGACCGTATTTGGATCATCTGGCAACTTCTCAAACGGCATCACAGTAGCAGGACCAAACTCGAGCTTCAATACGAGCCTGTTATTTGTTGACACCACCAACAGCAGAGTTGGCGTCAGTAATACAACCCCTGGTTCTAAGCTGACTGTAGCTGGTATTATCGAGTCTACAACAGGCGGTGTTAAGTTCCCAGATGGGACCACCATGACGAGCACGACACTGTTCAGTGCCGGTGGATCTAACACGCAGGTGCAGTACAACAGCTCGGGATCATTCGGTGGAGACGCTGCGTTCACATTCAACAGCGCAAATAAAAACTTAACTCTCAGTAATAACATAAGCGCTAATACTGTTCTAGCTAATCCTGGAACTGCTGGATCACCATCTTACTCATTTGCTGCAAACTCAGATACGGGTATGTATAATCCAGCTAACGGCCAGCTGTCACTGGTCAGCGGCGGTATTATACGTCAGACAATGAGCAGCACGGGCACAGTATTTGCGGGAAATATCACTGCAGCGAATGCCTACGTGAATAATATAACGTCTAATTCCCTGAGTGTAACAGGTGACGCTACTATATCTGGAAATCTAACAATTCTCGGTACAACACTCACTGTTAACACACAGAACCTCATAGTAAATGATAATATCATTGAGCTTGGCCTTAATAATACTAATACTGATGTAGTAGACACCGGCTTCTTCTCTCCTGCTGGCAACTCAACTGTAACTTGGTACTCTGGCGTGGCTAGGATAGCGGCTTCATCTTCAAACAGCAATCCAGTATATAGAATATTTGGAACAAAGAATAATCCAAATACGTCTTCTACTATCGACACTACATCCGCTAATACTACCACAGGCAGCCTACAGGCATTTCTTCAGCCATATGGCTCGTTAGGCGCGTTTGTTGTAAATTCAACTTCTATTAGTATATCAGCTAATAGTACAGTACCTGGATCTATTGCGGCTAACTCTATAACAATAAGTAACTCTACAGTTACCATACTCAACTCTACATCTTATTCTGGAACTTCAAATAACACAACATATCTAAATGGCCAGCTTGCTTCTTACTACTCAAATGCTACAAATATAACAACCGGTACATTACCAAATGGACAGCTAACAGGTTCATATACCGGTATAACTGGTACCGGTGCTCTTGCTTCTGGCTCATTGGCCACGGGTTTCACGGCTGTTGGTTTTGCACAAGGTGGTACTAGTGCAACCACAAGACAGGCTGCGCTCAATGCTCTCGCAGGTGGCGCAACCGCAGCTTACTATCTTCGCGGCGATGGTACAAATATCGCATTAACATCACTTCAGGCAGCTGATGTTAATACTGCGATAAATTCTTCTAATATATCTGTTGCTGGTGTTAACTCTGCATCTTATACTGTCGGCACAGTCTTAACTATATCAAATACTTCTATCTCATACGCCGGTAACACAACGACACTACCGACTGTAACTATATCAAATACCGGCTCTTTATCGATTGGTAACAGCACCACCACTCAGACTACATCGATCATAAATATAGCTAACTCTGCAGGTAATGTACAGATAACACCTGGTGGTAACTCTACAGTAGCTAGCATTCTTGCTACCGGTTCGGTGAATGCTTATTCTTATACGGTAGGTACATCTACAGTTGCTAACTCCACTGGTGTTTATACCGGTGTTGTTAATGCCACAACGATTAACTCTGCGTCTTATACGGTAGGTACATCTACAGTTGTTAACTCTGCCGGTGTTTATACCGGTGTTGTTAATGCCACTTCAGTTAATTCTGCTACAATTACTGCCGGCTCAACGACAGCTGCAGTAATTGCTATTAGTGGTCTATCAAACTCCAGCGTTGGCGTGTATGGTCAATCAAATTCTTCTTATGGCGTACAGGGCATTGGCGGTGTAAATGGAGGCGGCGGTGGTGGCATCTATGGTATATCAAATACTGGATATGGTCTTTATGCACAGTCAAACACAGGTATAGTAGCACTATTTGCTAATGCTACTGCTACTTTTGCTGGTATCTATGCCAACGGTAATATAGGCATAGGCAACAGCGCGCCGGCATCTAAGCTTACTGTAGCTGGTCAACTCGAGTTCACAGCGAGCGGTATTAAGTTCTCAGACGGATCGACAATGACGACCAATCCTGGAATTGGTACTGGTACTGGAGCTGGTTCAGACACCAATTTCTTCATCAGCGGTAAGACAGTCAATACTAACTACACGGCGCAGACCGCCTATAACTATATGTCCGCCGGACCTATAACTCTGAATGCGGACGTTACTATACAAACTGGATCAAGATGGGTCATAGTCTAAGGAAAATGAGATGAGCACTCTAAGCACGACAAATATAAGAACAGCAAACGGCACCACCGACTTGTCGATATCTACTGGAAACACCGGCAATCCAGGTATTTCCCTGTGGTCGAACACTGGTAGGATGGTAGTAGGCAATAACAGTCAAGCAGATCACGCTGTTGTTGCTTACTCAAGCACTGGCTATGGTTTATATGGTCAGTCTAATACCAGCGTAGGCGGTCAGTTTGTCTCGAATACCGGCACAGGCATATACGTTCAGTCGAACACTGGCACTGTGGCCTCATTTGTCAACGCGACTTCTACGTTCATGAGCGTTTACGGTAATGGTCAGGTGGCAGTAACCGGCAACAGTCTCGCACTCGGTACATCATCGATCACAGCAAACGGCTATACCCGTCTTCCAAACGGACTGCTGCTGCAGTGGGGAACATTAGTGTGTAATACGACAAGTATTACTACATGGCCTACGCCATTTACAACAGCTGTTTATTCAATAACAATGTCTGCTAGAGATAATACTGTATTAGCTGGCGCTAACGTACCATATGTTTCTGCATCTGGTTTAACTTCTGCTAACCTTAGATCGTCTTCAACAACAACAACTGCTAACGTATATTATCTAGCGATCGGCGTATAATTGAATAGAGAGATATCATGAGCACAATAGTAGTAGCCAACGTACACCTAGAGCCGACCGGAAATAATCGAATACACTTCGACGGCGTAAACGTAACAATATTCCAGTCTAATACTGTTCTACTCGGAGTAAACACAACGTCTCTATCTGTCGGAAACAACACCACGAAGCAGATAGTTCCTCTCGTCCCTCCCGGTCAAGCTATTGGAACCTACGTCTTCAGCAGCAATGCGACTACTCTAGCCAACTGCGTGAATGCCAGCGCCATCATAAATAGCGCGTCTTCTCAGTGGGCTACTCTCTATCCCGTACTTCAGAACAACCAGCCTGACTTTGGTGTCATTTGGAATCAAAGAACGCACGCGAACGCGAGTTTAGCAAATAGTATTCAGTCTATCACGTGGGGAAATAACCAATTCGTCATGGTAGGAGGTAATTCTGTTAGTACCGGAAATGCCGGGATGATACAGACTTCTCCAGACGGACTAACGTGGACTAACAGAAGCGTTAGTGGCGCTGGTGCCAACTGCTTGCTACTCGGTGTAGCATATGGAAACGACAAGTACGTGGCCGTCGGCGCGTCTAATAACTCTAACCTCGCGACTTCAAGCGGTGTTATATTGAGTTCTACAGACGCAGTTACGTGGACTTATGTGCAAGCTGTGACAGGTTCGAATTCTTATCCACAGAGCGTGGCATATGGCAACGGTGTGTACGTTGCTACTACTAAACAAGCTAACAGCCTTGGCAATTATGCTGGGAATGGTGTGTGGACTTCTACAGACAGCACCACGTGGACGCGCAGAACTTCCGCTAATAACTATGCTGGTTTTTCTATAGCCTATGGAAACGGCGTATTCGTGTCTGTTGGATCCAATGGAACCATTCAGTCATCTACTAACGGCACGTCATGGACACAGCAAACTTCCCCTATATCTTCAAACTTATATTCTGTGGCGTACGGTAATGGAGTCTTCTTAGCCGTCGGATATACCAATTATAGCGCTAGATCTACAAACGGGACTACATGGACTTCGACGGGTTTCTATAGTTATTTATCAGCAGTTACATATGCCAATGGTTACTTCTACGCGCTAGGTACTTCTGGGGTTGCATATAGAACGACTGATGGTAATACTTGGGATTATATGGGAAGTAATCTTCTGGGTGTATTGTCTAATACTGCATCGTATGCTGTAGCCGGTATTGCCTACTCGCCTACTTTAAATATGCTGGCCTCTGTCGGAACGATTGCTAGCACCCCCTACGTCCTAACTACTCTTGCTAGCACCGAGATATACGTACCGACTCTGCCATACGCGTACGTCACAAATACCGTGTTCTCTAGATTTTATGGAAGAAACAACAAGATAGCGCAGTATACAGGATGGAACACATCTAACGCGATCCCAACAACTGATATAATGACAAATACTTATATATACGTGAGGAGCAGCTGATGACCATAGTAGTATCAAACTTAAGTTTCGACTCTTCTGGTAACAACAGGATATACGCTAATACGTCGAGTCCTACTAACCAGACGCTCAATATAGTTGCGAACACGCAGACATACATCATCAACTCTACTTCTGTATCCTCAGCAAATATGGTTGTCAACTCCACTGCGGCTTACTTCAACGGCTCTGCCGTAAACGAGACCAAGATCAATGAGTATGTAATCTTCCCAAGCGGCGCAACTTTTACTAATGCCAATCTAATTCCCACTGGTATCCTGCAGAATAAGAATGCGAACTCAACTTGGCTGGGTTACTATAATACCTATGCCTACTCATATGCAGATCTACTTTTATATACTCCGGTGGTATTGTTAGCCAACACTACTACCGCGCCACAGTCATGCGCAATATTTGATTATGTTTTTGGAAATAACGTATACGTGGGAATTGGATATGATGGATTATCAGGGGGATTAAATGCTAATGCTGTATACTACAGCGCAGACTCTGTAACGTGGACTTACACCACAAGCTCTCCTAATATGACCTCAGCTAGTAATTATTATAATCCAGGTGCTCTTGCATATGGAAACGGCGTCTTCATTATAGCTCAAGCAGTTTCGAACTCGTTAAATGGATCATCTACACTGCAGACTTCTTCTAATGGGTCTTCTTGGACCCTTAGAACTCTGGCAAATACATCTACAGAGCCTTACTCTGTTGCCTATGGGAATGGTGTCTTCGTGGCTGTAGGTGGTAATACCGGAGCACTTGGTATTAGTGCAGTATACTCATTTCCTCTTACGTCAATAGGAAGTATACAGACATCAACAAACGGAATAACTTGGACAAATAGAACTAATCCATTTACCAGCAATTGCGTGTTTACTAACGTCGGATACGCGAACGGATACTTTGTGGCCGTAGGGTATGGACCTCCTTCTGGTGGAGGGAGCGGCGGATTGAGGATATGCAGGTCCACGAACGGTACTACCTGGACTGTGTCTAATCTAGACGGCACCTCTACCACCAGCAGTACAAATACAATTTTACCTTCTATGGTAAATTTGCAGACTGGAAGTCAGAATTTTCTATATCTCTCCAGTATTAATACAATTCACATAACAGGAAGTACTAACATTACATCGGCTGACAATAGCGCGAATTTTTATTCTAATGGTGTTCTAAGCCCGTCTATAGGCGGTTGTATTGCTTCTGTTAATGGTTCTATAATCTATCAGGGATCTTTAGGATCTTATATAATTCCGACTAATACTTCTACTATTGGGTATCTTTTAGACGGTAATGCCGGTCTGACTTCCGGCCCTTATATCTACAGTACAGCTAATGCTTATCTAAATGGGACATTTAGATCTTTAGGTACTACCTTTGGAAGTAATCTATTCTCATACGACCCGCAGACTTACTTCAAGCTGCGTACTAAAGTTACTGCTGGAGATCAAATATCATACTTGAGGGCAACATAATGTCGATACTTCAGACCAACTCAATCTACTTTGACAGCGGTAGCGTCAACGGCGTGAACTTCTCGAATAATAGTGTGACCATAACTGCAAACGGAATTGCCACGAACACTCAGTCTCTCGTGAGCGCGGCTTCATCTTCTCAGTACAACTCTACGGGTACTTATCTTCTAAGCGCAAACAGTACCGCGCCTGCTGGATATATATCAGTGAGCAACACCCCGTATAATAGTGTCGACTATCCAAATCTCTCCACAATTGTCTCTTCTTCAAACTCATGGGTATCTAATCCATTTTCATCGGGGACAGTCCCCAACCCATCTGTGTATGGGGCGAACTGTATCGTATACGGAAACGGCGTTTTTGTAGCTACAATAATTGGAGGCAATTCATTATACTTAAGATCAACCGATGGTATAACATGGACGCAAAGCGCAGTTTATCCGGTAGGATACAGCGGCACGGCAATAGCGTACGGAAACGGCAAGTTCGTATACTCTGATGTTGGTCTAAACGTATATAATTCTACAGACGCTATTACTTGGTCTAATGCAACTTCATCAGCGTACACCGCAGCAGGAATAACTTTAGGAACTGGAAACACAGGTCAAGTTTATATAGTTAATAATACATTCGTTGTAAGTTCATATCTAAATGGAACGACGTCGGGGTCGTCTGCCAATACCATTAAGTCTACAGACGGAACAACTTGGAGTAGCGCGTATACTATACCTTTCACGATTTCTAATAGCTGGGTCTACGGTGCCTTGATGTATGGAAATGGCGTGTATGTTTGCGCCAGCGCTAATAGCGTTGGAAGACCAAGCATATCAACTAGCACGGATCTTATTACTTGGACTACTAGAACCGGAGCATTTGACGGTGATTATGCTTATATTGCTAATAATAATACACACTACACTGGCGATTATGGAAATGGTACGTTTGTTCTTGACGCAAGTCTTTATTACAGTAGAGGATGGGTACAGACATCAACAGACGGTGTTAACTGGACTGCGCGACAGACGGCAAATAGCTATACAGGCATAAGCACCATAAAGTTCGTGAACGGTAGATTCTTTGCTCTTGGCGCACAGTCCATCGGCGGCTTAGGTCCATCATATGGCGGCGGCGGAATGAGCAGCACACAGACGTCTACAGACGGCATAACGTGGACAAATATCTCGTCTTCTATACTTACTAAAGCGTGCGGAGTTGTTAGCAGCGGTAGTGGTTATGGTGGTTTAGGTTCATGGGGAGCTTTAAATATCTCATATGGTAACAACGTATATGTGGTAGTTGGAGGCTCTTCGCAGGGGTTAGGCAATACTATCTATAGCAAAGTTATACCTTATAACTCCAACACGCAGTTCATCACGCCGCCTTTCTTAGAAGAGTACTACGGCACAGCTAGAGGGATTCCAGTTTATGACACTGCGACTGCTAACTATGGAAACACATACATATACATAAAGACATGATGGAGAACTTATATTATGAAGCTTATGATCGCAACGCCATGCCACCACGGTAAAGTTGACAACGCATATGTTCTATCTCTAACTCGAAGCCTCTATATACTAGACCAAGCAAAAGTAAAGACGGAGCTCCTGCTTCCTACGACCGGCTCTATACTCGCCAGAGAGCGCAACGAGATAGTTCAAGCATTTGTCGAGTCCGACTGCACTCACTTGCTTTGCATCGACAGCGACTTAGCCTGGCATCCAGAGGCGCCTCTCAAGTTTCTGAATTATGATAGGGACATAGTGGCGGGCGTGTATCCGGCTAGAACGAACGCCGACGTGGGAAAGAAGTTCCTGTTCATACCGAAGACGATAGAGAATGGAGCGATAGAGTCCGAGGGCAACCTGCTCAAGATGCTAGGGGTGCCGGCTGGATTTCTCATGATGACGAGATCTGCAGTAGAGAAGATGCAGGAGTTCCACTCCAAGCTCTACTACAGCGTGGTGAACATACTAGGAGAGATAGAAGACGGGTATGCATTCTTCAACACCGAGCTGATAGACGGTGAGTTCTGGGGTGAGGACTACGTGTTCTGCAAGCGAGCTATCGAGTCCGGTCTAGATATCTGGTGCGATCCAGCAGTTCCATTCAACCATGCGGGAACTCAAGGCGCTTTAGTAGAGATCTTAACTGGTATCAAACCTATAAATACTGGTATATTCGAATATAAGACGGGATAAAGAATGTCGACACTTCAGCTATCAACTCTGACTGTAACATATCTAAACGCAAATACTCTGGTGTTAGGGGGTATTTCTAATCTCACAATTAATTCTACTTCGTATATTCCTATATCTAACAATATAACAACGAATACTACTTCGATAGTAGTCGGTAATTCTACTTCCAATGTTATCTTGTCTTCCACTATAGTGACTCCATCTATCTACGTCGGCGGATATACAAACGCTGCTTCTTACTATGCCTCAAACGCATATAATCGCTATAACAGCGGAGGACATCTATTCACCGCGAATGGAATAGGGGCTAATTCTTTATTGACTAATTTCAGCTTTACAACTGAGTTGGTCAACACACAGATATTCACCGCGAATGGACAATGGACGAGGCCGGCTTGGGCTAATACGGGCCACGAGTTGTACTTTGTCTACATGTGGGGCGGAGGGGCTGGTGGTAATACAACTACTGGTTTTGGCGGTGGTGGCGGTGCTATGGTATATGGTATCTATGGCGATCAAGGTCCGGGTCTTGGTGGCGCGGGTGCTGGTTACACTGCTAACGTAGTTGTTGGGGGCGGCGGCACTGCTGGTATCGCTGGTGGTAATAGCTCTATTTCTGACATCATCGGCAATCTACTAACTGCATACGGTGGCGGCGCAGCGAATACTACTGTAGGCGGCGGTGGTGGCGGCTGGAGTAGTGCGGGCACTGCTAATACCGGTGGCGGTCCTCTTGGCGCAGTCGGTGGTTCTGCGGCGTCTAATAATTCAACATTTGGTGGGGGCGGCGGTACAATTTCTGCAACTGCAGCCGGTGGTTCAGTTTATGGCGGTGGAGGTGGATCTGGTACTACTGGCGCCGGCGGCCAATCTATATATGGAGGCGGCGGTGGAGCGGGAACTACTGGTACCGGCGGCCAATCAATCTATGGTGGATCTGGCGCAAATTCTTCGGTGGCTGCTGCAGTTCCTGGGGGTGGAGGTTCGGGATTGACAAACACGACCGGGGCACGCGGTGAAGTTCGTGTCTACACACTAAGGAAGCTCTACTAATGTCACAGGTAAATGCCACGACTGTATATGTCGGTTCTATACAAGCCAATACTCTCGTAATAGGTAATACTACGAGCACTCAGACCATATCTGCAGGCGGCGGAGAGAATAGATTTTTATATAGTAAGACATTCAGCGGCGCAGCATGGAATCAAACTGGTGTTACATTAACAGCCAACGCGACTATCGCTCCCGATGGAACTCTCACCGCCTATAAATTGACAGAAGACACGAGCTACAGCAGGCACAATATATCTTACTATAATAACCCTGTATCTCAATCTTCATTTCCAAGCTGGCCAGGCACAACTCCTATCTGCTTCAGCATGTACTTTAAGGCAGCAGAGAAGCGCTATGCGGAACTTATGTGCGAAGATATATCTTATACTGATGGCCTTGGATATAATTTTGATCTTCTCAATAACGGAGCGTATTATACTACTACTTCATATGGTTCAGCTATCGGCAATTACTTTGGAAATACAACTTATGTTGGAAACGGTTGGTATAGAGTCTATGTTCCGTTTACTGTTAGTAACCAGCAGAATTTAGTATTCTCGTACTACTTAACAGATGTATCTGGAATTTATCAGACATACACCGGCGATGGAACTTCAGGAATGTATATCTGGGGTCCACAGCTAGAAATTGGAACTTCTCCGTCAAGTTATACTCCGACACTTTCTATTACGACGTATCAAAATATATCAGTAGGCAACGTTGTTATTAATAGCACTTCTATAGCAGCTGGCAATTCTGTTATAAATTCCAGCGGACTATCAACAAACAGCATAACTATCAACGGAACGAACTACACGTCTTTCCCCTCTGCACCTCTTGGTAATACATCGAACTACCAGGTGTTCACGGCGAATGGAACTTGGACTAAACCAGCTAATACGACGAGCGGCGACTTGATCACAATAATGATGTGGGGTGGTGGTGGTGGCGGGTCTGCTAATACCATAAACAACGGCGGCGGCGGTGGCGGATGCACTGTGGTTAATCTTCTAGCTAGCCAGTGCAATGCCACTTGTAACGTTGTAGTGGGACTAGGCGGGGCAGCAGGCACTACAGGTGCAAACGGAGGTATTGGCGGTAACTCTATCTTCTATGCAAACACTACTTTCTCTATCACAGCATATGGCGGCGGCGGTGGATTTGCAAATTCTACCACAGGATCTTCGGGTGGATCTGGAGGCGGTACTTTTTCAGCGGGCGCAATAGGTAACAGCACTGTTGTTACTGGAGGAAGTCCCCTAGGAGGTAATAGCACTTCTTCAAATTCTACATTCGGCGGCGGCGCTGGATCTAATAATACGACCGCAGCCGGTTGGTCTGTATACGGAGGAGGCGGAGGCGGCACTGGTGTCAATGCCGGCGGATCTAGTATATACGGTGGAGGCGGTGGTACAGGCGCTCTTGCTGTTACTACTTCGACTTTTGGAGGAAAGGGCGCTAATACGTCTCAACTTGCAGGTATTCCAGGTGGAGGCGGCACTGGTGTCAGCACATATAGCGCAGGTGCGCGCGGCGAGGTCAGAGTATGGATAACACACGTAGGATAATAAGATGCAATTAATAGTAGCCAATGCAAATATATCTAACTCTGTCATAACTTCTTCAAGCTTATCTTTTAATGGCTTGACTATAGCTAATACTAATAATACGTCTATTGGCCCGTCTGTGGTCGCTTCTGGCCCTCTCAGTAATGGTCTTTTATTCACAGAGTACGCACAGCAAGGTATCGGCTGGTATGGGGATGGAAATATAAATCATATCTTCGACAGCAACTACTATGCTAATAACATAGGTTATACCACTTATTTTGACTTCAGAAGCTTGAATAATAGCTCTGATACTCTTGATGGAGTACAGATTTCAACTTCTTATATGTGGACTGGATACTTGCTGCCGAGAACAACAGGTCAGTGGTCTTTTAATCTGTCTACAGACGCAAGTTATGCTTATAACTTAATAGGTATATTTTTAGGAGCAAATGCCGGTCTAGGCATTGCTAACAGCACTAACCAGTATCTTCAAAGTGCCAATGCTTTGTACTCGAACTTAAACATCAACTCAAGTGCTGGACCAAATATAGCTACAGCTAATCTTGTTGCGGGTCAGTACTATGGAATAAGAATTATAATGAATTGTGAGTTTAGCGGAAGTGGGTTTACATTCTCGTACGCGCCTCCTGGGTCTAGTACTTTTACTTCTGATTTTTCTAACTTTGCATTCAGTGATACAACGACCATTAGAGTTGGCACTGGCACATACGGAACAGTCAACGTAAATTCTAACACGTTTAACACCGGTAATACCAGCATCATAACTCCCTATGGCATATCTGTTCCATCTCTCACTCTAAGCGGTGTTACTTGGAATGGAATTGGCTTTCCAGGAGCATCTGTTCCTCTAGGTGCCATAGTCAATACTCAGATCTTTACGGATTCAACCACTACGCAAACTTGGATTAATCCGTTAAATGACACGAATAACTTTATACGGCCGTTTTTATCTGGAAATGAAACAGTGTTTGTAATGATGTGGGGTGGCGGCGGTGGTGGAAATAACTCGACTAATAACTCAGGTGGTGGTGGCGGTGGATATGAACAGGGAATGTTTCTATTGTCTAACAGCTCTATAGCAACTTCTGCTAGTGTGACAGTTGGATCAGGCGGCACGGCTGGAGCAAACGGGAGTAATTCTAGCTTTGGAACTTTATTAGCGTACGGAGGCGGCGGAGCAGGCAGTACTGGACTTGGCGGCGGAGGGGGCGGTACATTTAACAACGGCGGCCGCGGAACAGCTGGAGGACCACTTGGCGGTGCTTCTGGTACTGCTGGAGGTATTAGCACGTTCGGTGGTGGTGGCGGCGGCGGTACCAGCGGAGGTGTTGCCGGCAATGGTGGAACATCTATATTTGGTGGAGCCGGAGGTGCGGCTATGACAGGAGCTGCTGGAAATTCTGTCTTTGGCGGCGGCGGCGGCATGGGCACAACAACCGCAGGCGTTGGTATTTCTATATTTGGCGGATACGGTGCCAATGGCACTACGGGTTCTAGTACTCCAGGCGGCGGCGGCTGCGGCATTACTAATCAACCAGGATCTCGCGGCGAAGTTCGCGTGTATGTTATCAAGTAACTTATAAATACTGATAAACAGGAGTTACTTATGGCTATACCTACCAGTAGAGAATCATTCAAGCAGTACTGCCTGCGCAAGCTGGGTAAGCCCGTCATCGAGATCAACGTCGACGACGATCAGGTAGACGACCGCATCTCTGAGGCACTCCTGTACTTTGCAGACTATCACTTCGACGGTACCGATAAGACTTACTACAAGTGGCCTGTAACTCAGACCGACATAGACAACAAGTACATCACGATGCCGGACAACATCATCGGCGTGATAAACATCTTTGACGTCGGCGCTTCTCTCAACACCAACAACCTGTTCAACATCCGCTATCAGATCGCCCTCAACGACTTGTACACTCTGACATCCGTGTCGATGGTACCGTACGTCATGGCATTGACGCACATTCAGTTTCTAGAGCAGATTCTCGTCGGCAAGCAGCCTATCCGCTATAATCGACACGTCAATAAGCTATACATCGACATGGACTGGGGAAAGCTGAGTGTAGGTAACTACCTCATCGTCGAGGCCTATCAGGTGATCGATCCAGACGTATACACCAAGACCTGGGGCGATCGCTGGCTCGCTAGGTACGCCACGTGCCTGATAAAGCAGCAGTGGGGAGAGAACATCAAGAAGTACCAGGGAATGCAGCTACCGGGTGGCATGACGTTCAACGGCCAGCAGATCTACAACGAGGCGGTTCAAGAGAGAGCCGCGCTTGAGAAAGAGATGATCGAGAGCTACAGCATTCCAGTCAGCGACATGATATATTAACATGGCAGGCATGTCGAGCTTCTTCTTCAATAATTTCCAGAGCTCACAGGAGCAGCGTCTGCTCGAGGACCTCGTAGTGGAGGCCATCTCGATCTATGGGCAGGACATGTACTACATTCCTCGCGTGATCGCTAATAAAGACGATCTATATACGGAAGACGACTCATCGCGATATGAGAAAGCCATACTCGTCTGCATGTATATAAAGTCCATCGACGGGTTCTCAGGCGACGGCAACTTCATGAGCAAGTTCGGTCTTGAGATCAGAGATCAGGTGGTGTTCTCGGTCGCGCAGAGGACGTTCAACGAGGAGATCCAGACTATAACAGGTCAGATCAGACCGAACGAGGGCGATCTCATATACTTCCCGCTCAACAGGAAGTGCTTCCAGATCAAGTTCACGAACAAGTTCGAGATGTTCTATCAGCTCGGAGCCCTGCAGACCTACGAGATGACATGCGAGTTATTCGAGTACTCGAGTGAGGTATTCAACACCGGCATCCCTGAGATAGACATCATGCAGACAAAGTTCAGCGAGAATGTTCTCGACTGGACGATACTAGATGAAGACGGAAACTACCTGATGACAGAAGACAGTGACTATCTTGTCGTAGAGACATTTGAGGGAGCATCTAGTCAGGCGAATATAGACGTCATAGGCGATGTTCAGACCGAGTCGAATGGGTTTGTCGACTTCACTGAGAAAGATCCCTTCTCTGAGATGGGAGTATTCTGATGTTCGGCCAGACATTTTATTTCGACACAATACGCAAGTACGTCATCTTATTCGGCACCCTGTTCAATGATGTTCACATCATCAGAAAGAGTAAAGCCGGAAGTGTGACCTCCGTGCTTAAGGTACCGCTTGCCTACGGTCCAAAAGACAAGATGCTAGCTCGCGTTATAGCAGACCCTAATATAGACAGGCAGTTCGCAGTACAGCTGCCGATCATGTCATTCGAGATGAAGTCGATATCATACGATGGAAGCAGGAAGCTCCCTACTGTCAATAAGATTGTGACTGCCAACTCTGCCAGTCCAAATGCCATCAGCTATCAGTACAATCCCGTACCATACAATATAGACTTTGAGCTAAATATAATGGTAAAGAACGCCGAGGATGGCACAAAGATCATCGAGCAGATACTGCCGTTCTTTACTCCAGACTGGACGAGCACAGTTAAGCTGATACCAGAGATGAACGTAGTCATGGACATACCGATTATCTTGAATACAGTTCGTCTCAACGACCAGTACGAAGAGAGCTTTAAGACGAGGAGGAGTCTGACTTGGACTCTCACCTTCACTCTCAAGGGATACATCTACGGTCCAGTCAAGTCGAGCAAGATCATAAAGTACGCGAACACGAACTTCTACGTTGCCACTACAGATGAGATCAAGTCAGCCAACACTCAGCTACTCAGTCACTATAACGTGCACATACAGCCGGGTCTCACTGCAAACGGCATGCCTACCGGTAATTCTTCACTTTCTATACCAGTAGACCAGATAACTATAGCCGATGACTTTGGATTTGTAATAAACGTGAACGAGATAGAATGAGTGACCAAGCAAACAATGATCCCATAAGCTCAGCTCTAGGTATGAATCCTCTTGTAAAAGACGGCATAGTTCATGACATGCTGGTGCAAGCGCACGACGACAGCGCGACTAAGGACTTCGACTACGCAAGATCAAACATATATCGGGTGATCGAGACTGGCATGGAGGCAATGCAGAACCTCGGGCAGATAGCGGACCAGTCGCAGCATCCCCGTGCCTACGAGGTTGTGGCCACCGTCATGAAGACGATACTCGATGCCAACAAAGATCTCATGGATATCCAGAAGAGCATACGCCAGCTCAACGATGCCGACAGACCAGTCGGCTCTCAGGCCAAGACCATAAACAACAACATGTTTGTCGGCAGCACCGCTGAACTGCAGAAGATGATAGCGGACATGAAGAATGGTTGACAATATTGCCAACTACAAGGGATACAACGGCAACGCGAACATCAAGAGAACTGGCATCGCGGTCGACTGGACTCCAGATCTAATACAGGAGTACCTAAAGTGCTCTCAGGACGTAGTGTACTTCACCGAGAAGTACATGAAGATCATCAACGTCGACAAGGGTTTGATAAACTTCAACCTGTACGACTACCAGAAGAACATGCTGCAGTCGATGTCTGACAACAGGTATACGATCATAGCGACCGCTCGACAGGCCGGCAAGTCGACGACCACATGCGCGTTCATACTGTGGTACATCATATTCCACTCAGAGAAGACAGTGGCACTTCTCGCCAACAAAGGAGACACCGCTCGAGAGATCCTCGGTCGAGTGCAGCTGGCCTACCAGCATCTCCCCAAGTGGCTGCAGCAGGGTGTCGTCGAGTGGAACAAGGGTTCATTCGAGCTCGAGAATCAGTCTCGAGTTATAGCCGGCGCTACGTCAGCGGACGCCATCCGTGGTTATACCATCAATCTGCTCTTCATCGACGAGGCCGCGCACATCGAGAACTGGGATGAGTTCTTCACGTCGGTCTTTCCTACCATCACTTCAGGTAATACGACCAAGGTGGTGCTCGTGTCTACGCCTCTCGGCTTGAACCACTTCTATAAGACGTGGATAGGTGCCGTCGAGGGTAGAAATAGCTACAATCCTATAAAGGTCATGTGGTACGACATTCCCGGCCGCAATGAGGAGTGGAAGGCGCAAGTTCTATCTGGTATGAACGGCGACACTGAGAAGTTTGCTCAGGAGATGGAAGTCGAGTTCATGGGTTCTTCCGGTACCCTGATAGCAGGCTGGAAGCTCAAGGAGCTCACGTATCAGATGCCTTTGGCTCAGCACGAGGGACTCAGTCAGTACGCAAAGCCAGAGAAGGGACACTACTACGTCTGTGTAGTAGACGTTTCACAGGGTAAGGGACTTGACTACTCGTGCTTCCAGATCATAGACGTGACATCCATGCCTTACAATCAGGTCTGCACCTATAGGAGTAATGTCATCACGACGATGGACTATGCGAGCGTCGTGAACAACATATGCAAGCTCTATAACAACGCAGGTGTTCTAGTCGAGCTCAATGACGTTGGCGATCAAGTCGCGAGAGACCTCCTGTTTGAGTTCGAGTATCCTAACATCCTCTATACCGAACACACTCCTAGGGGCAAGAAGATATCCAGCGGATTCGGTGGTCATGGACAAGAGCGAGGAGTCAGGACTTCCAAGACAGTTAAGGCGGTAGGCTGCTCGATGCTCAAGATGCTTATAGAGCAGAACCAGCTTATAATAAACGACTTCGAGACCATACGAGAGTTATCCACTTTCTCTAAGAAAAGAGAGAGCTACGAGGCTGAGTCAGGTGCACATGATGACTTAGTTATGCCATTGGTATTGTTCGGATGGATGTCAGATCAGAACTACTTTAGAGATCTGACGGACATAAATACACTCATGAGACTCAGAGAAAAGACGGACGAGGAGATGATGGGAGATCTCCTGCCATTTGGATTCATGGACGATGGGTTTGATCCTGATAAAGACATGATTATAGAGGGTGAGCAGGCGAACTGGCTGATGCGTTGAGAACGAGCAAGTTATAAATATCCAAAAGCATATCAGTTATTTCTGCATGAAAGGAGACATCCCATGCCATTCCAAGTAAGTCCTGGCGTCAATATAACGGAAATTGACCTAACGACTATCGTCCCAGCAGTAGCCACAACACAGGGTGTAATCGCAGGGCCTTTTCTATGGGGTCCAATCGACGAGAGAGTGTTCATCGACAACGAGACGACACTCGCAACGAGATTCGGTAAGCCCACGACATTCAACGCAGAGACTTGGTTCACCGCGGCCAGCTTCCTTGGTTACGGCAATCAACTCTATGTGACTCGCTCAGCGAACACGACTACCGGCTCAAATGTCGCCTACACTGCGATGGCGAGCTTTACTGATAACACGGCTCAGACCAATACAAATCTAGCTCTTGGCACCATAAAGAACCACGATGACTACATCGCGAAGGTAGCCAATGCATCCTATACATTCCCATCTGACTTCTACTACGTCGCCAGGTATCCAGGTGCCCTTGGAAATGCCCTCAAGATATCCGTCTGCGAGGGTGCCAATGCATTCCAGAGCAACGTTACTGTGCCGAGCGCCAACGCAGCAGAGACAAATGCCACGTCGAGTGTCTTCTACATGGCTCAGAACTCAAACGTAGCTACAGTGATAGTTGGACCAGGCGCATCAGGCGATATCACAAAGACCTATGCTCAAGCTCAAACGGCAATCAATGCTCTTACTGTAGGGGATAGAATTCTAGTTGGTAACTCGACTATCGGAACTCAGTACCTGCAGATATCTTCTATAACTGCACCCAACGCAATAGCGAACAACATGCAGGCCTCGAACGGCGCGTACTCAAACGGTTCATACAGAACTGGTTATTCAAATACGACAAACTGGACCACGTTCGTGATCAGCTTCTACGATACGTATCGCCTAGCCGCTGACTACTCTACTACTACATTCCAGCGCAACTGGGAGTACTCACCTAACGTAGATAAAGCTCCTGGCAGGTCAAACTACGTGGCGAACTTCGGCAACACGGCTGCTCAGATCGCAAATACAAGTGCTCAGCTCGACGAGATTCACGTTGTAGTAGCAGACCACGACGGTACTATCACCGGTGTTCCAAATACTATCCTAGAGGTGTACCCTCACCTATCGCGTGCTACCGACTCCAAGTCTCCTGACGGCGCGACGATCTATGTTAAGAACGTGATCAATGAGCAGTCTCAGTACGTGTACATGATCAACGACGACAGCAGTGCTCCATCTAATACTGCAGTAAGCGTGGCTACAGCTACTGGAACTTCTCTCACCAAGCCTCAGACGCATGAATTCTGGCAGGGAACAAACGGCGCCGATGAGACAACTATGCCTCTCACTGACATCACGAGGTCTTACGATCTGTATGCATCGGCTGAGAATATAGACATCTCGCTTGTTCTAACCGGTAAGTCAACAAACGTAAATCTCGCCAACTATCTCATCGACAATATCGCTGAGCAGAGAAAAGACTGCATCGTATTCGTATCACCTCGCTACGCCGACGTAGTGAATCAGATTGGATATGAGATGACGAACATCATCGCCTTCAGTCAGGCGATCAGATCAAGCTCATACGCAGTCATGGACTCCGGATACAAGTACATGTACGATCGCTACAACGATATCTATCGCTACGTGCCTCTCAATGGCGATACTGCTGGTCTGTGCGTGCGTACTGACAACCAGAGAGACCCATGGTACTCTCCTGCTGGTTTCAACCGCGGTCAGATCAAGAACCTAATCAAGCTCGCCTACAATCCAAATAAGGCTGCTCGCGATCAGCTCTATCCTCAGGGTGTCAATCCGGTGGTGTCTTTCCCAGGTCAGGGAACTGTCCTGTACGGCGATAAGACCCATCTGGCTAAGCCTTCTGCGTTCGACCGCATCAACGTTCGCCGTCTCTTCATCGTTCTCGAGAAGGCGATCTCGACATCTGCCAAGTTCACGCTGTTCGAGTTCAACGATCAGTTCACTAGGGCTCAGTTTACCAGCCTTGTAAATCCATACCTCAGGGACATCAAGGGCCGTCGCGGCATCACTGACTTCCTCGTGGTCTGCGACGATACGAACAACACACCTGAGAGAATTGATCGCAATGAGTTCTGGGGCGATATCTATATCAAGCCTGCTCGCTCGATCAACTTCATACAGCTCAACTTCGTTGCTGTAAGAACAGGTGTTCAATTCTCCGAAGTCGTTGGCCAGTTCTAATAAATAAAGGAAAGAGGGAGAAAAAAGATGTCCTTTAATATCAATAACTTCAAGGCCAGCGGCGTACAGTACGGGGGAGCTAGATCTTCCCTGTTCGAGATCCAGCTAGCCACACCAGGCGGATTGAATCTAAATCAGAACTCAAGAAGCAAGGTAACTTTCCTCTGCGAGTCTGCAGAACTTCCTGGTTCTTCTATCGGTTCTATCTCAATTCCATACTTCGGAAGATCTATCAAGATGGCAGGCGACCGCACGTTCCAAGACTGGTCGATCACGGTCATCAACGACGAGGACTTTGCAGTTCGCGCTCTACTCGAGACATGGCATAACTCGCTTAATACTCTAGCCGGTAACAGAAGACTCGTTACGAGCCCATCTGCTGCGGTTGGATATAAGTCAGACGGCACTATCGTCACTCAGTTCGGCAAGGGCGGCGACGTGATTCGCCAGTATGAGTTCCACGGTCTATTCCCAACTGATATCTCGGCTATATCACTTGGCTGGGATAATACAAACCAGATCGAGCGCTTTACGTGTAACTTTACCTACGACTACTTCATCCCAACGCAGGCAGGCGAGGCTACACCTTACAGCATCGACCGCTACGCTGGACAAGTAGGCATATAACTATCTGAAGCAAGTATATATATATTATGGCCTCAACTTACAAGACAAAGGGGCTATTCGTAGCCCCTTTTTAATTGAAAGAAGTAATAAATGGCGGAACTCTTTGGATTTGAATTTAAGCGAAAAGTAGAAGGCGAGGTAAGACCCTCGTTTGTGCCCGCCGAGCAAGACGACGGCGCCGCGGTAGTATCTGCCACGGGGTCTTATGGAACTTATCTAGATCTAGACGGTACTATCAGAACAGAAGCAGAGCTCGTCACCAAGTACCGCGAGATGTCACTGCAGCCTGAGGTCGACGCGGCCATCGACGAGATCGTCAACGAGACGATGAATATCGAGGAAGACGATATCGTAAAGATCGTCCTAGACGACATCGAGGTGTCAGACCAGATCAAGAAAGTCATGCTCGACGAGTTCAAGAACTGCCTCAATATCCTCGACTTTGGACGCCATGCCTATGAGATCTATCGCCGCTGGTATATCGACGGCCGACTCTACTATCACGTCATGATCGATGAGAAGAATCCACGCGAGGGAATCAAGGAACTTCGCTATATCGATCCTCGTAAGATCCGTAAGATTCGCGAAGTCAGCAAGCGCAGAGTCAAGGGCGGCGAGCAGGGCGAGGCCGTCATCCAGAAAGTACAGAACGAGTACTACATATTCAACGACCGCGGTTTCAACTACGGCAATAAGTCGGTAGGTCCATCGACCACGGGTCTTAAGATCGCAAAGGACGCGATCGTCTATACTACATCCGGACTCACGGATACTCAGGGAACGATGGTTCTCTCCTACATGCACAAGGGCATCAAGGCCCTCAATCAGCTCCGCACTCTGGAAGACTCGCTGGTCATCTATCGTCTGGCTAGAGCACCTGAGCGTCGTATCTGGTACATCGACATCGGTAACCTCCCTAAGATGAAGGCCGAGCAGTACGTTCGTGAGATCATGGTCAAGCACAAGAACCGCCTGATCTACGACGGCAACACCGGCGAGGTTCGCGACGACCGCAAGTTCATGACGATGCTCGAGGACTACTGGATTCCCCGTCGCGAGGGCGGTCGCGGTACGGAAGTTACCACGCTTCCCGGTGGTCAGAATCTCGGTCAGATGGACGACGTGCTCTACTTCCAGAAGAAGCTCTATCAGACACTGAACGTTCCGATCAACCGACTGAACAGCGACGCTCTGTTCTCGCTCGGTAGGGCAACTGAGATCACACGCGATGAGATCAAGTTCGGCAGGTTCGTAACTCGCCTGAGGGCAAAGTTCGCGCAGATGTTCACCGAGATACTCGGGAAGCAGCTGGTACTCAAGGGCGTGATGACGATTGAAGACTGGAAGAATATATCTGGCGACGTCAAGTATATCTTCTCCGGTGATAACTACTTCACCGAGCTCAAGGACTCTGAGATCCTCACGAACAGGATCAATACGTTCAACGCAGTGACTCCTCTACTAGGAACTTTCTACTCACGTGAGTGGGCGCTAAAGCACATACTCATGCAGACCGACGAGGAAATACAAGAGATCAGACAGCAGATCATGCAGGAGCAGCAGGATCCTATATTCAATCCTCAGCCTCAGCCCGATCCCAATGCGCCTCCTGAAGATGGACAACAGCAGGGCGGCGGATTAGACTCAAATGCAGCTCCTGACGATGAGCATAGCGCTCGACTGAAGAAGATCGCAAATGCAAAGGCTAGATATAATCTTCTCATGAACAAGAAGAATAAATCACTTAGAGACGAGGCCGAGCTGAAGTCGGTCGCACAGATAGTAGCAAAAAATAAGTAATGGAGACTCAGATGTCCGAAGATAATAAATATACAGCAAGCGACTTACTCAACTACAGCGCTGCAGAGAAGCCAATTGAGTTCGGCGACGTGTTCAACTCTCTGATCTTAGATCGGATCACCGCTGCGGTAGACGACAGAAAGCTAGAGTTATCTCAGAGCATGTTTGCCGCAGACTATGATCCAGAAGACACAGATGAGGATGACGACTGGGGCGACGAAGAAGACGAAGATATCGGAGAAGAGGAATAAAAATGGCCAAGAAGCTCAGCGACGTCCTCATGGGCGTGAAGTCATCTAAGGTAGTTCCGGGTTCAACCGGCACGAACCCAGGTGTAGACTACGATCCAAAGATGGGCGATGAGCAGAAGTTCGTGGCCAAGCACAAGACAGAGAAGTGGGCGAGCCGCAAGGGCAACGGGCCTGATCTGTACTCTGCATCTAACATCAAGTACGCACTCGACGACAAGAAGAAAGAACCACGACACGGTCACAAGAGAGGCAAAGATCAAGACGTCTACGAGGCAGCGGACGACTCAGAAGAAGATGATTATGATCCAGAAACTGTCAAGAAGAATACAAAAGATATGATCGCTAGAAGCAACGCTAAGAACGATGCTGTAGTAGATACTCGAAGAAATTTTGATAAAGAATTTCAAAAAAGAGTAGATGCAGCTCAAGATCTTAAAGATATGCAAGACGATTCTATGGATAGAGCTGCTAAAGAGATCAAGCGCCGCTATGATCCTGCAGGATATCAGCGCGACAAAGAGAACGACGAGTGGCATAAGAGCGATGCATATAAGGCAGCCAAAGCAGCTCGCGATGCAAAGCTAGTTAGAGATGCAGGTAATATGAGTGAGGCAACTCAAAATCAGAAAGACGCCGTGTCTGCTCAGATCGGCTCGATGATTCCTGGCAAGACTTCTACTAGAGTTGTTCTAAACCGCGGTACCCTGCGCGCCGATCCAACCCGCAGGATCGTCAAAGAAGTAGACGTCAGTAAGCGCATTCAGCCTACCATCAGTGGTCCAGTAGCTCTACCAACTCCTGGAGATATAAGCTCGCTCGGTGGCATGAATCCAAATGATAAGATCGGTGGACCTCCTGGCTCTTCGTCCGACAATCAAGCTGCCATACGAAAGAAGCTCGGCATAAGAGAAGAGCAGCAGGCTAATGAACCTGATTATAGAAAAGCTGTATACGCTGCATTTGGAGGAAATGAATATAAATTTCATACTCATATGGGTATTCCTGATAATATGAAAAGAAATCATCCGGATTTTATAAAATCTAAAGAAAAATACAAACAAATTATATCAATGCCAGATTCATCAACTATCGGTGATGCTATAGCAAAACTTAAAGAAGAAGTTGATCAGATCGACGAGATGACTAAGGCTGAAATGGCAGCATTGGCAGCTCAGGCGGTAGCTAGTGCTAAAGACAAGATCCATAAGATCGAGACCGGTACAGTATCTAACATTCCTCGCGGCGCTATCAAGAAAGCCATGCGGGGTGGCGAAAAGGCTAGAGGCACGACGGCGGTAGTCGATCCAAGGTTTACGCAGGGAGTTTCTGCTACATTTGCCGGAACTCGAGCGGGTCTTCGCAAGAGAGTTGCCAAGGAAGAGATCGAGCAGATCGATGAGGTCCTCACCAAGAAGACACCTATCGGGTCTTGGATTCACGACTTTGTTCACTCAGATAACCCTAAGTTTGCAGGCAAGTCGAGAAAAGAGCGCATGAAGCAGGCTGTCGCAGCTTACTACGCCAAGCAGCGCAATGAAGAAGCTGAATTTAATGAAGCGCTGGGTTCTATTAAGAATCAAAGAGCCGGTGCAAAAGATCGCTATAATAAGTCCAGACAGCTGCGACTCGATCCGGTTGGCAGAGAAGACGATGACATCAACAACGACGGCAAGGTAGATTCAACCGACAGCTATCTAAAGAATCGTCGCAAGGTAGTCAGTGCTGCTGTTAGAGAAGAAAAGTCAGACATAGATAATGCACCATTTGACGCAGACAAGAAGCCGGTAAGACACACGCGCGAGGGTGGACACTCTGAGGCTAAGCACCTTGCCAAGGCCGCCTTGATGAAGCAGAAGCAGAAGAAAGGCGTTAAAGAAGAAGTAATGCCTAGAGGCAAGCATATGATCAAAGAGAAGATGATGTGCGAGGAGTGCGGCAAAGGTCACTATAAGATGACCGAAGGTAGGATGATGTGCACCGAATGCAGCTATACTCCCTCAATGAGAGAGTCCTATGACGTATACGAGGACGAGGCGGTCGATATGGTCAAGACAGAGCTTCGCGCTCTCTCTAACAAGGCGATGCACTTGGTAATGAGCATGCCGGACAAGATGCACATCGAGCCTTGGGTTCAGGCAAAGATCGCTCAGGCAAAAGAGATGGTGTCTTCTGTTCACGACTACATGGTCTATGGCGATCACGATGAAGATGAGTCTGCTCCCGCAGATACACCGATGAACTACACTCGCTCGGGACCAGTAAATACAATTCCAGCTTACAATCTAGACATATCGAGGGTATAAAAATGTCTGCTATCGTAAAGCCATTAGGCACAGAAATAAGTTGCAATACTACTACTTTTAGTTCGTATGGTAATAACACTCTAGTAAGACTTACTCACTCTTCTGCGGTTACTACTAAAGCGCTAATAACCTGCAAAGACACAACAAACACTAATATCAACTGGACTATGTCCATTGTCGGTGGTGATGCTGTAATTGTGCAGAAAGGCGCGACTGATATATTAACTTCAAACAGCACAGATACTTCACTAAGCGCTGTAGCTGTAGCCTATAAGAACTAAGGAAGCTAAGATGAAGCTCATCACAGAACTAGTCGAGAGCGTAGAGTATCTCACCGAGGCCAGAGAGTCCGGCGAGAAAGAGCACTACATCAGGGGTGTGTTTCTCGTCGCCGAGACGAAGAACAAGAACGGCCGCGTGTATCCAATGCACGTCATGGAGCCTGAAGTCGAGCGCTACATGAAAGATACCGTAAAGCAGAATCGCGCATACGGTGAGCTCGGTCATCCACAGGGCCCGCAGATCAATCTCGATCGCGTGTCGCACATGATCATCGATCTAAAGAGAGACGGCAATCACTTCATCGGCAAGGCAAAGCTTACCGACACACCGATGGGTAACATCGCAAAGGGACTGATGAAGTCAGGTGCGAGTCTCGGTGTCTCGTCGCGAGGCCTCGGATCTCTATCACCAGGTAAAGACGGCGCCATGGTAGTCGGCGCTGACTTCCGTCTTGCCACCGCAGCGGACATCGTGGCCGATCCATCGGCTCCTGGAGCTTTCGTTCAGGGTATCATGGAGAACGTGGACTGGCTATATGATCCTGTAAGAGACACGTGGCTTGAGCAGAAGCTAAATAGCATGAAGAAAGTAATTCACAACACAGATCGCAATCAACTTGAACAGATGCAGTTAGATATATTTGAGAACTATCTTTCAGCACTCGCAGTTATCAAAGATTGATCTATTATAAATAATTCAAAGTTCTAATGGAGAAACCATAATGTCAAACTTAGAAGATAACCAAGAAATGCACGAACTGCTACAGGCCGATGAAGCTCAGATTAATGAAGTTTCTTCGAAACTTGCAGCGCGCGCTAGACATAAAGCATTGACACAAGCGTATGATCTCGATAATGGCACCAAATCAGGCACAGCAGCTTCGAAAATCTATAAAAATCAAGCTAAAAAGTTTGATAAGTACGCTCGCAACAAAGAAGAACAAGAACGCGAAGATGAAACTAGAGCATCGCTTCCTATGTCAAAGCAGAGAAAAATCTCCGCTGAAGAAGCTCAGATGTACGAAGGAACCTCGGCTGAGGACTCGCTACACCCAGCAGCTCGCGCAGTCAGCGATCCAAAGGCCCTCTCAGCTTCTAAGATCGGCATGATGAACTCACTCTCCGGTTATATGGCCGGCATGAGTAAAGACGATTGCACGAGATTTTTCGATCAGGCTATGGCTCTCATCGGCAAGGAAGCTTCTTATCTCTCACCTAATTCAAATGAGAAGAGCAACGAGGCGTCAATTCGCATGAAGGGCTCATACGCAGTCGGCAAATCTGGTCCAACAGCTAATATGCCAATGCCTATGATCTCTGTTAGAGAAGACGTCGAAGATATGTTTGAAGGACAGGATCTCACTGAAGAGTTCAAAGAGAAAGTTTCTACTCTATTCGAGGCTGCAGTATCTGCTCGCGTAATCACCGAGCAAGTTCGCCTTGAAGAGGCATATGCCGAGATACTAGAAGAAGAAGTATCAGAGATCGCAGAAGAGCTTACAAATGGTCTTGATACCTATCTCGACTACGTCGTAGAGCAGTTCATGACTGAGAATCAAGTTGCCATCGACTCTACCCTGCGCAATGAGCTCATGGATGAGTTCATCGGCGGACTCAAGAATCTCTTCGCTGAGCACTACTTCGATCTTCCTTCTGATAAGGTAGACGTAGTCGAGTCTCTCGCGACCAAGGTAGAAGAGCTAGAAGACATGCTCAACGGCGTTATCGTTGAGAATGTAGAGCTTAAGAGAGAAATGGTAAACACAGGTATGAGAGAAGTATTTGTGGAAGCTATCTCAGGTTTAGCTCTCACACAACAAGAGAGATTCCGTGCTCTCGCGGAAGGCATTGAGTTCGACGGCGACGTCGAGAAGTATGCCAGAAAGCTTGACATCATCAAGGAGACTTACTTCAAGACTCCAAAACTCGAGTCTAACATAATGACAGAGAGCTTTGAAGAGCCAGAGAAGAATACTATGTCTTCAGATCCGTCTGTGAGCAAGTACGTTCAGGCGATCGCGAGAACTATTAAGAAATAACTTTTAATAAATATAACAGTTCCTAAAGCACAAGGGAGAAACAAATGTATCTAGCTGAGGAAATTCAAAACAAGTGGGCTCCAATTCTGGACCACTCAGATCTTAACCCAATTGCCGATCGTCATCGTCGTTCGGTCACTGCAGTTATGCTCGAGAACACCGAGAAGGCCCTCCGCGAGGCTGGCGCTCACGGTGACTATCAGACACTTACAGAAGCTGGTATCGCTCCATCTGCTGTAAACTTCATGGGTGCATCGAGCTCGACAGCAGGCGCTGGCGGCATCGACACATTCGATCCAGTTCTCATCTCGCTCGTACGTCGTGCAATGCCTAACCTAATGGCATATGACGTCTGCGGCGTTCAGCCGATGACTGGTCCTACCGGCCTTATCTTCGCAATGCGCTCGCGCTATGCCAACCAGACCGGTGGCGAAACCTTCTACAACGAAGTCAACACCGCGTTCTCAACCGTCGTCGCTGGTAACACGACCTTCGGTCAGGGCAACAACATCGGTGCCAACAACTCGATCCCAGGTCAGACCAACACCACTGCCATGGTCAACACCGCATTCTACAATACCTCGTTTGGTATGTCGACTGCAACTGGTGAAGCTCTCGGCTCGAACAACTCGGGTGCAAGCGACTTCGCTCAGATGGCTTTCTCGATCGAGAAGGTAACCGTTACCGCTAAGACTCGCGCCCTCAAGGCTGAGTACACGATGGAACTCGCTCAGGATCTCAAGGCAATTCACGGCCTTGACGCTGAGACCGAGCTCTCGAACATCCTCTCGGCAGAAATTCTCGCGGAAATCAACCGCGAAGTTATCCGCGAGATCAACATCACCGGCGTCCTCGGCGCACAAGACAACACAACGACAGCCGGCGTGTTCGATCTTGATACCGACTCAAACGGTCGTTGGTCAGTTGAGAAGTTCAAGGGTCTTATGTTCCAGCTAGAGCGCGAAGCTAACCAGATTGCCAAGACAACACGTCGTGGTAAGGGTAACATCGTTATCTGCTCGTCAGACGTTGCGTCTGCCCTTCAGATGGCCGGTGTTCTTGACTACGCTCCTGCTCTCAACAGCAACAACCTCCAGGTCGACGATACAGGCAACACCTTCGCTGGTGTTCTCAACGGTCGTCTCCGCGTGTACATCGATCCATATGCAACCGGTGGTAACTACCTCACCGTCGGCTACAAGGGCTCGTCTGCATTCGACGCTGGTCTATTCTACTGCCCATACGTTCCCCTACAGATGGTTCGTGCGGTCGATCAGATGTCCTTCCAGCCAAAGATCGGCTTCAAGACTCGTTACGGTATCGTGGCGAATCCTTTTGCTCAGGGTCTTACAGCTGGTTCGGGCGTTCTCTCGCCAAACAGCAACTTCTACTACCGCAAGGTAATCGTAAACAACTTGATGTGAGATATATACTTTAAGATCAGGAATAACCTGACACTACTATTGGGGAGCTTCGGCTCCCCTTTTTTTATGGGATAAATATATAGAGCAGATGGAGATCACCATGAAAACGTTTAAAGAATTCATTCAAGAAGAAAATACAACTCGTCCAAAACAGATGCATGAAATCTTAAATAAATCTCAAATTCGCGCTCTTCATAGACACCAATCATTTATAAATTATGTAAATTCGTACGATCATCCTGACATCTATGGTAAAGAAGAGAGTGAGTTTGATCAAGGACCTGGAAAAACAAGAAGTGTAATATTAACTAACTCTGGCAATAAGCACAAGATGCATGTTGCTATCACCAACCGCGGTAAGATCCTCGGTCATACAGTATACCGTAAGTCAGATAATCCACATCCAGATGCTAAAGCGCAATGGGATCTAGTTAAATCTGTCGATGGAGCATAATAGATGTCAGCTTTAGATAATACCCCTAGTAACAAGAACTTTCTATCGCCGCTTAACTTTACGTTTAGGCTCAAGAGAGCACCGCACGTTAACTTCTTCATACAGAGAATAAACCTGCCGTCGATATCCGTTCAGTCGATAGACATACCGACTCCATTCGTTAAGATACCATACGCAGGCGACCACCTGAACTACGGCAGTCTCAATATAACCTTCAAGGTAGACGAAGATCTCACGAACTACATGGAGATAAGAGACTGGATAGTCGGGCTCAGCAAGCCAGAGAACTTCCAGCAGTATGCCAATCTGGCTTCTCATCCGTCGTACACGGGCAACGGAATAGTATCAGACATGTATCTCATGATACTAACTTCCGCAAAGAATCCAAACTACAGCGTTACTTTTCACGATGCGTACCCAGTAAGTCTCGGTGATCTTACTTTTAATACTACTTCCAGTGATGTAAACTTCCTAGAGGTATCCTCGGAGTTTAGATATCTTTCGTATAGTATTGATAAAGCAGGTTGACAAATACTGAGATACTTGTTATAATAGCTATATTGACAAAGTAATTATACTATGGAGTATATGATGACACTTGAAGATATCATGGAGATGTGGTCTAAGGACTGCGATATCGATAGAACAGAGCTGGGTGAGGAGAGCTTAAAGATCCCACAGCTCCACAGCAAGTACTACAAGCTGTTCTCTACAGAGAGACTACGACTGAGGAAGATGGAAGCAGACTTCAAGACGCTTAAGTTCGAGAAGTACGAGTTCTACACTCAGGGTCCCAATGAGGACACGCCTAGAGAATGGAAGCTTCCATCCCGCGGTCTCATACTCAAGTCGGATATCCCCATGTACATGGAGTCTGATGGTGATATAATCGACACCAGCCTGAAGATCGGGTATCAGCAGGAGAAAGTTGAGTATCTTGAGGCCGCTATTAAGTCGCTTGTAAATAGAGGGTATTCTATTAAGAATGCAATTGATTGGCATAGATTTACTCATGGGGCCTGATGACTGACACGGTGAAGATAGAGTACCACGACGAGACGCACATGAAGATCCAGTGTGATCCTGGTGTTGCGTTTGAGATAAACGACTACTTCACCTTCGACGTACCCGGCGCTAAGTTCATGCCGGCCTATCGCAATAAGATGTGGGACGGCAAGATACGCCTGTTCAACGTCATGTCGTGCCTGCTCTACGCCGGCCTCATCAACTACGTAGAGAAGTTCTGTAAGGACAGGGGATACGAGTTCGAGACGGTGACTGATCGCTACGACCCAGAGGAGTTCTCACTTCTCGAGGCCAGAGAGTTCATCAAGAAGCTCAATCCCAAGATGGAGCCTAGGGACTATCAGGTCGAGGCATTCACTCACGCCGTCAGAAACAAGAGGGGTGTTCTCCTCTCGCCTACGGCATCCGGAAAATCATTCATCATCTACCTACTGACGAGGTACTATAATGCGCGTACTCTCATCATCGTACCTACTACTTCTCTCGTCTCTCAGCTTGCTACTGACTTTGCTGACTACGGGCTTGATAGTGACAGGTATGTACACCGCGTCTTTGCGGGAGAAGCTAAGACCACGAGTAAACCAATTACAATCTCAACATGGCAGTCGATTTACAAGCTTCCTAAATCGTATTACGAATCGTTTGATGTTGTCATAGGAGACGAGGCCCACCTGTTCAAGGCGAAGTCCCTGCAGTCCATAATGGAGAAGCTCGGCAAGTGCGCTTACAGGTTCGGGTTCACTGGAACGCTCGACGGCACTCAGACACACAAGCTGGTTCTCGAGGGTCTATTCGGGGCGGTGAGAAAAGTAATCACCACTACTGAGCTCATAGAGAAGAAGCACATATCAGACCTGTCGATCAAGTGTATACTTCTTAAGTATCCAGATAACGTAAGACAGCTTATAGCCAAGACCGACTACAAGACCGAGATCGACTATCTAATACAGAGCCAAGCCAGAAACAACTTCATCAAGAACTTGGCTCTATCACTGGAGGGTAATACACTTCTTTTGTTCCAGATGGTTGACAAACACGGAAAAGTATTATATAATCTAATTAAGAATGAGACCGACAAGCCGGTCTATTTTGTTCATGGGGGTATTGATGGTTCAGATCGTGAAGAAATACGCAAGCTCGTGGAGTCTTCTCCATCCTGTGTTATCGTCGCTAGCTACGGGACTTATTCTACCGGAATTAATATTCGTAATCTGCATAACGTTATATTCGCTAGTCCTTCGAAATCTAGGGTGAGAAACCTACAGTCGATTGGTCGCGGATTGAGAAAGTCAGATACAAAGACTACAGCTACTCTGTACGATATAGCAGACGACATGGTGTGGAAGAGCAGAAAGAACTTTACTCTACTCCACTTTGTGGAGAGAATTAAGATATATAACGAAGAGAAATTTGAATATAAGATCTATAATGTGGGATTAAAAAATGACAGCAAGACCTAGAGTTATCAAGCCGCGGTCCAAGAGACACTACGTCAACAACAAGGACTTCTACGAGGCGATGGTCAAGTACAAGGCCGATGTAGACCAGGCAGTTCTAGACGGTAAGCCAAAGCCTAGAGTACCTCGGTACGTCGGCGAGTGCCTCATGATGATCTGCAATAAGCTCTCGACAAAACCTAACTTCATGAGCTACTCGTATAGAGACGAGATGGTGGCCGACGGCATTGAGAACTGCCTTGCTTCTGTGGATAACTTTGATCCCTCGAGAACTCAGAATCCATTTGCCTACTTCACGCAGATCGCTTGGAATGCATTCATCCGTCGAATAACGAAGGAGAAGAAGCAGGCTTATATAAAGCATAAGAACTTTGAGAACTCAGGAATTATGGATGAGCTCTGGGAGGGTGGCGAGGGTAATAGCCCTATGGTCAAGCACAACCCGTACTCGGACGACATCATCAGGAACTTCGAAGAGAAGTTGACAAAAAATACAAAGCGTGTTAAGATGGGTATTGAGAAATTTGCAGAGGTGACTGAAGATGCTGTCCAAGAAGATGCACTTGATTCCACAAGTGATAGTTGATATCGCTGAGAATCTAAAGAACTCAAGAGTAGAGAACATGAGAGATACGTATCGCGGCCGTCTAGAAGCCATCAGGGACTTCTGCGATTATAATCTACAGGTAGAGAAGCCAAAGGCAAGCCGCAAGTGAAGATAGCAATTATAACTGACACGCACTGGGGAGTGCGCAATGACAACGCGTTGTTCTACGACTACACCAAGAAGTTTCTCGACGACGTGTTCTTTCCACTGCTGGACGCCGAGGGTATCACTACCGTGGTTCACCTGGGTGATCTGGTAGATCGCCGCAAGTACATAAACTTCAACACCGCCAAGAGACTTCGCGAGGACTTCATGGAGCCTCTCGCTAAGCGGAACATCGACTACCACCAGATACTCGGTAACCACGACGTGTACTACAAGAACACGAACGACGTGAACGCGATCTCAGAGCTCTACAATGGTATCCAGAGATATGAGACGGCAACCGAGATCACCTTCGATGATACCAAGGTGCTTTTTATCCCCTGGATATGTCAGGATAATCGCGAGCAGACACTAGATCTACTGAGAAAGACAGATGCGCAGATTGCAATGGGACACCTGGAGCTCCAGGGCTTTGAGATGTTTAAGGGAAGCATTAGTACACATGGAGACGATGTTGGTCTCTTTGATAAGTTTGATACAGTACTCAGTGGTCATTATCATCATAAGTCTAGCACTGGGAATATCCACTATCTTGGCAGCCACTCTGAGTTTACTTGGAGCGACTACGACGACGACAGAGGTTTTCACGTCTTTGATACAGAGACTCGAGCGCTAGGTTTTGTTCGCAATCCATATAAGATCTTTAAGAAGATATGGTACAACGACTCGAACGTCGGCATCGACTTTATAGCAGAGTACGACTACGCTCAATACAAGGATAAGATCGTAAAGGTCATCGTGCAGAACAAGACCAACCCGTACTGGTTCGACATGTTCATCGACAACCTTGAGAAGGCAAACCCAAGTCAAGTGCAGATCGTCGAGGATCACCTGAACCTCAACATGGAAGACGACGGCGATATCGTTCAGGAAGCTGAGGATACCATGACCATCTTCAAGAAGTATATCGACCAGATCAACACCAAGCACCTTGATAAAGACAAGCTCGAGAGAGTCATAAGCAATCTATACAACGAGGCACTGAGCGTAGAATGATAGTATTCCACAAGATCCGTTATAAGAACTTTCTATCTACGGGCAATCTATTCACAGAGATACCACTGGACAAGTCCAACAACACTCTCATCATAGGTGAGAATGGTGCAGGCAAGTCTACTATTCTTGATGCCCTATCATACGGCTTATTCAACAAGCCGTTCCGAAAGATAAATAAACCTCAGCTTCTCAACTCAATCACCAAGAAAGATCTGGTGGTCGAGCTCGAGTTCAGCATCGGTCAGAACATGTACAAGATCTCTCGCGGAGTTCGGCCGAACTTCTTCGAGGTTTACATGAACGGAGCTCTCTTGAACCAGTCGTCGGATGTACGCGACTACCAGGAGATCCTAGAGAAGCAGATCTTAAAGATAAACCACAAGTCGTTCTGTCAGGTGGTAGTCTTAGGATCGGCTTCATTCGTGCCGTTCATGCAGCTTCCCGCCGGCCAGCGCAGGGACATCATCGAGGACCTACTCGACCTTCAGATCTTCACTACGATGAACACGCTGCTCAAGCAGAAAGTGTCGGACAACTCAAACAACATATGGAAGGCCGACAAGGATAAAGATCTCGTAGAAGAGAAGATCAAGCTCGTGCGCGAGCATATCGCTGAGAACGACAAGAACAACGCAAAGATCATCGCAGAGAAGAAAGATCGCATCAAGTCTACCACAGATGAGATCAGTAGAAACATAGAGACCAAGTTCTCTCTCGACAGAGACATCTCGGAGTTAAATTCTAAGCTTACCGATGAGGACACTATAACTCGTCGTAAGAACAAGCTGTCTACACTGAAGCACCAGCTCGAGGCAAAGATCGCCACCTATCGCGGTGACATCGAGTTCCTAAACAACCACGAGAACTGCCCGACATGTCAGCAGCAGATTGACGAGGGATTCAGGGCTGAGTCAATTCAGAAGAAGACCGACGATATCACTGCGGTAGACCAAGGACTCGACCAGCTCACCGCCGAGTACGAGGCCGCGAGTCAGAAGCTCGATGAGATCTTAAATATACACAACGACATCAACACCAAGAAGATGGATCGCCACAGGGTCATCACCAAGATCGACTCGCTTCAGTCTTATAAAGACCAGCTCAAAGATGAGATCGACAACATCAAGCAAGACCAAGAGCAGCAGGACACCACCAAGATCGATGATCTTCTTAGAGAGCTAGAAGACACTAAGAACAAGATAGTAGACCTAGGTGAGGAGCAGCTTCTTCTGTCTGCAGCGGGAATGCTCTTGAAAGACGGCGGTATCAAGTCGCGCATGATCAAGCAGTACATCCCAATCATCAACAAGCTCATCAACAAGTACCTCGCGGCCATGGACTTCTTCGTTGAGTTCAACCTCGACGAGAACTTCAATGAGACCATCAAGTCAAGATACCGCGATGAGTTCTCCTACGCTTCTTTCTCGGAGGGTGAGAAGATGAGGATCAACCTTGCAGTTCTCTTCACGTGGAGGGCAGTTGCCAAGCTTCGCAACTCTATCAACACCAACATCCTCATCATGGACGAGGTGTTCGACAGCTCACTTGACGCCAATGGAACTGAGGAGTTCATGAAGATAATTAATCAGTTGACAAATGACTCAAATGTGTATATAATAAGCCATAAGACGGATCAAATCGCGGATAAGTTCGACAACGTTATTCGGTTCGAGAAGCACAAGAACTTTTCAAGGATGGTAGCATAATGGATCTAGTGACTGGAAGTAACCCTATCTTAACACGCGAGTGCATGGAGTTTGACTTTGCAAGTCCTCCGTTTGATCCAATCGAGTTCGCAAAAGATCTCGTTAAGTTCATGCGCGATAATAATGGAATTGGCTTGTCGGCTAATCAGGTTGGAGTTCCATATCGCGTCTTTGCCATGAGAAGCATGCCTGAGAACTTCGTGTGCTTTAATCCAAAGATCGTTATGGCCAGCGACGAGAAAGTACTACTCGACGAGGGATGCATGTCGTATCCGGGTCTCGTGGTAAAGGTAAAGCGGTCTCAGCACGTTCGAGTTCGATTCACCATGCCAAATGGCGACACACGAACTGAGATGTTTACAGGCATGACCGCTCGAGTATTCCAGCATGAGATCGACCATCTCGACGGCATCTTGTTCTATAACCGAGCTAACAAGTACCATCGCGAGCTAGCATTCAAGAAGCGCGATTCACTATTCCAAGGAGTTAAAAATGTTGCTTGAGGACTACACGCGTAAGAATGAGAATGAGACATTCTATACTCGACCTGAAACTCTAGATAAATACGTGGTAGACGAGTGCTACCGTAGTACTTACTTCAATGACGTGATGAGCTATAAGCCAACTGATGTGGTAATGGATGCCGGCTGTAATATCGCTGCCTACTCGACGCGAGTTTCAAAGCTCGTGAGCCGAGTGGTATCATACGAACCCGATGCCGACAACTACGAGATCGCCCGTAAGAACTTAGAACGGAACGGGTGCTCGAATGTTACTCTCCATAATCTGGCTCTTATCGGTTCTGACGATAGCGAGATCAAGTTCTTCATCAACAAGCTCAAGAACAAGGGCATGCACTCGACGGTTACGAGTAGAGGCCGAGATTTTACTACTGCGAAGGCAACTAGATTCTCTAGAGCGCTAGCTGAGTCTGGCGCCAACAAGCTCAAGCTCGACATCGAGGGCGGTGAGTGGGACATCTTCCAAAATGACGTAGTCGACTGGACTCCGATCGAGGCCATGGTAATGGAATGGCACCAGAATGCTCTTCGCGACGGTAAGACAAAAGACAAGTTCAAGTGGACTGTCGACTACCTATCAAAGGAATTTAAGGTGGTCACTGCGCAAGATCCTAAGAATAACTGGGCAAGCATGATATACGCGAGTAAATAATGAATATCTTTTATATTGATGAAGATCCGGTGCAGGCAGCGCGCTGGATGGTGGATAAACACGTGGTAAAGATGATCCTCGAGTCAGCACAACTGCTCTCGACTGCTCATCGCGTACTCGACGGCGAGATGCAAGTCGGCTTGTCTAAGCTAGGCCGCAAGGTAAAGAGGTGGACTCTTCCAGATGCTCGCGACACGATCATGTACGCGGCCACTCACATGAACCATCCCTCTGCAGTTTGGTGTCGTGAGTCCATAGAGAACTACAACTGGCTCGTAGAGCACTTCTTTGCGCTGTGCGAGGAGTATACATATCGCTATGGCAAGAAGCACAAGTGCTATGACATGGGCTACTATCTTCAGTCACCTCCTAAGAACCTACAGTCTTACGACTGGACTCCAATGCCATCGGCTATGGCAGACGAGTACAAGATCAGCAGCGACCCATTGACAAATTACAGAAACTATTATAAGATAGGTAAAGCCAAGATGCATAATTGGAAAAAACGAGAAGCACCGGAGTGGATTAATGTCTAAAGACTGGGTAAAAGATATTTGGAGGATGCATAAGCACTATGGAGTACATCCTGTTATTGATAAGATGGACTCTGAGACTCTTGCAAAGTTTCTCGAGTTTCGCATTAACTTCTTGCAAGAAGAACTCGATGAGCTCAGAAAAGCAAGTGGAGCCGAGGACGTGGTCGACGCTCTGATCGACCTGTGCGTCGTTGCAATTGGAACTCTCGACGGTTTTGGCGTCGACTCTCATAGAGCTTGGGACGAGGTCTTAGAAGCTAACATGAATAAGAAGACGGGTGTTAAGCCAGAGCGGCCTAACCCTCTCGGCCTACCAGATCTAATCAAGCCTGAGGGATGGAAAGCTCCATCACACGAGGGTAATCACGGGTTGTTCACCATGATTACCTATTGACAAATATTGCTGAGCATGTTATAATGAGTTATATTATGAATAAGGTGAAACATGCTCAGCAATTCTATTGTAGAAAAACTTCGTAGTCTATCCACCACCATTAATCTCTTGGATCACAGGGGTGATCTAGATATGATGGTAGAGACAAACTGGAAGACAGAGTGCCGTCGACGCGGCGCACGCTCGAGAGATACAGTGGTTCGAAATACCGCGGTAGGTCTCGGCGCCGAGATTGCAATCCAACAGATTGAGGACTTTCAGCAGGCGCATCCTATAACAGAGGACGCGGCTGGATTGACGTATGCTCAGCGTAAGAAAGATGTTATCTGCGAGGATAAGTCCGGTGAGGTCAAGACCATGAACGGTAAGTATTCGGTGTGGTACATCAGCGACGGTCAGTGCGAGTCTGTTATTCGCTCAACCAAGCTCAATGACTTCTTTCTGGTTATGGCCTATGAAGAACTAAAGCCTCTTACGTATAAGTACAGACCGAAGTTTCTTATTGACAGTAAAAAGCTTTCGCGGTATATTATAAAGAATACAACTGGAATGAGTCCCTACAAGTTTAATCACGCATCAGCAATCAGCTATGGCGATTGCATCGACCTAGGAGTATAATATGGAACAACGTGAGTCAGTAAAAGTTCTTCAAGAGTGCATTGATCTTCAGCTCAAGAAGTCACGTGACTATCAGAATCCCAACTCAAAGATCAAGCAGTCAGACTACTATCCATCCGGCTGTCTGACTATCCACGAGATCATGCACGCCAAGATGCTTCGCATGCGGTCTGTCATGGAAGCCATGCAGAACGATCCTGGCTACACGCAGAACTTTGAGTCGCTAGAAGACTCAGCAAAGGACCTAATCAACTACGCTTCGTTCTTCGTGGCGTATGCTCGTGGTAAGGTCGAAGGCCAAGATGCAGATCGCGACTTTCTTAATCGCAAGATCATGCTTGAAAAAGTACCAAAACTTCGTCCGCAAGATAATGCATTTACTATGTCAGGCGCGCCGGGCTTTGGTATCAATCCAATCGCTAGACCAGGAGATCTCTAATGGACTATATGTTCACAATCAATACTATCCGCGGCGCTTTCAAGAGCATGCTCGAGCGTGAGGACTTTGTTACCGATAAGACCGGCGTTAAGATGCTCGAGATGGTCGGCGCACAGTTTCGAGCTAATGAACCAGCTATCTTTGGCACTCCAAATGATGACTACATCAAGCGCGAGATCGATTGGTATAACTCTAAGTCTCTAAACGTGTATGATATTCCAGGTGGTGCACCAGCGATCTGGCAGCAGGTTGCAGACCATGATGGATTTATCAACTCAAACTACGGCTGGTGTATCTACACTTCTGAGAATGAGAACCAGTATAAGAATTGCTTTGAAGAGCTAATTAGGAACCCACTGTCTCGTCGCGCAATCATGATCTATACTCGGCCCAGCATGTGGTATGACTATGACTACAACGGTCGGTCTGACTTCATGTGCACCAACGCAGTTCAGTACATGATTCGAGATGGTAAGCTCCAGACTGTAGTTCAGATGCGATCCAATGATGTCGTCTATGGATATAAGAACGACTATGCCTGGCAGAAACACGTGCAGCAGAAGCTGGCGGCAGATCTCGGTGTCATCGCAGGTGAGATCACGTGGCAGGTCGGCAGCCTTCACGTATACGAGAGGCATTTTGATCTTGTCGTATAAGTGGACGCAGAACTACCTCAGGTTAGCTCAGCATATATCGTCTTGGTCTAAAGATCCAAGCACGCAAGTTGGAGCTGTGGCCGTAGGCAAACACGGACAGATCCTCTCGCAGGGCTACAACGGCTTCCCGCGTGGGGTAGAAGATAGTCAAGAACGCCTGCATGACAGAGAGACCAAGTACAAGTTCGTAGTGCACGCAGAACAGAACTGCATATATAATGCTACGCTCAATGGTACTAGTCTCAACGGCGCGGACCTGTACGTACATGGTCTTCCTGTTTGCTCTGAGTGCGCCAAGGGAGTCATACAGGTAGGTATCAAGCGTGTGTTTATCTGCCATCCTGCTGATATCGCTCCCATATGGCATGATGCATATAAGTTCACGTCTATGATGTTCAAAGAAGCTGGTGTATTCGCAGCTAGATACGACTATAAAACTGGAGAACTACTAGATGCCGTCAGCGAACCAGAAGCTTGGTAGGGTACTCATCGTTGGTATCAACCCGTCTGCAGCAAAGCTCAAGCAGAATACCACATGGCGGCGTCTGCCTGCTTGGGCTGACTATCTAGAGTTAGACCTGTTCTCATTCACCAACTGCATCAGTGAGCCTGGTTCTTATAAGTTTAAGGACATCGATCTGGATATGCTGAAGTCATGCACAGAGGGACACGCCAAGGTGATTGCACTCGGTAACTTTCCATCTCAAGCACTACGAAAAATTAATGTAGAGCACCACGTGCTTCCCCATCCATCGGGACTAAATAGAAAGCTAAATGATAAGAGCTATGAGCTAGAGCAGCTCGTGAAGTGTAAGGAATATATCCATGGCTAAGAAGATACTCATCACCGGTATGAATCGCGAGCAGTGCGTACGCGACTACTTCCTCAAGAAAGAACTAAAGATCCTCAACTCTCACTACTCGCTCGTGAGATGCCTAGAGGACATGGGTTGGACTGTAGAGCAGCGCGCGGTGACAATCGGCGAGGACATCAGTCACTACGACGAGGTGATCATCTACCTTCACAGCATTCAGTCTTTCTGTCAGAATCTATACGATGGGCTGTATGCAATCAAGGCTAGGCCTGATGCTATCTTTGCTCATGATGACTGGCAGATCGACCAGGTGATGGCGAGCTATCCTCAGTACAAGAGGAACTTACTCGACGAAGAGAAGTACAAGCCTTTTCGCGACTATATGTTCGAGCTGTATTCTGGAAACTCAAGCCAAGAGACCGTAAAGGCACATAAGCAAGACTACATCGATGCCATCGACATCGTCTTGTCTCGCAAGAACCGACTCATGGTATGCGCCTTTGCAGGCGGTGATCTTACAAAACTAAAGAATGGGTTTCCTTCAGATAGATTATTCTCATTCAATCCCAACCCATATAACTTAAATCGCGGGCCGACGAATAACTACGGCGAAGAAGGCCTAGGCTCTTTCTTTGATGACAACGACGTCGGCCCAGATAAAAAGATTCGCGGCTGGGTATTCTCATCGCTGATTCAAAATAAGACAAAGAAGTGGCTCAGCAGCAAGACCGCCAACTGGGAAGTCATGAGCTACGGCGCTCGTCGCGGTGAGCACAAGAGCATGCGCGTGACAGAGCCGGACATGTGCCGAGTTTACAATAATCACTGGGGTTGTCTGATGCCTGCCTACTACCACGCTGGGTCTGGATGGTGGCGCTCTCGCGTCCAGCAGGTCGTAGACGCAGGTTCTATCCTGTACTGTGAGGATACTGAGGGTAAGATCTACGGTGACGCCTTCACCGGTCTGAGCGTAGCTGACATCGAGGGTATGGACCAAAGCCAGCTAGAGAAGCTAGCTAAATACCAGTACGAATGTCTATATGATAACCACCCACTAGATAAAGCGGCCGAGAGAGCAGAGCTTACTCGCGTACTGGAGGCTAATAAGTGACTTTTAAGCATGCGACTATCGTCCCCCTGATCGGCGGCGAGACCATTGGTCAAGAACTAGCGTTTGGTACTCGACCTGAGTACCTCATGTCGTACGAGGCGTTCTGGTCCAACGACCAGCATATCGTCAATCACTATCAAGACGTTCCCTACTACGTACTAGATAAGAACCAGAAGCCTGACGTCAAGGTAGACGTGGTAGGCTCTGTATGCCCATGCGCTGGCCTGTCGATGCTGTCTCAGGGTTATGGCGATCACAATCAGAATAACAAGTGGATGATCGAGACAACAAAGTACGTTCTCGAGGAAGTACAGCCTAAGGTACTCTGGGGTGAGAACGCTCCCGGATTTGCCGGCAAGATCGGTGAGAACGTCCGCAAGCAGCTTCGTAAGATCGGTCAGGACAACGGCTATACCATGACTGTCTATCGCACGAGGACGAAGCTCCACGGTGGTTCTCAAGTTCGCGAGCGCTCATTCTACTTCTTCTGGAAGAGCGATAAGACACCAGTCTTAGGCTACTTCAATCGCCCGTACACAAAGATCGAGGACGTAATCCTCGGCGCGCTCGGTAACAGTCAGCGCGATCCAATCAACAAGAAGACACCTAGTCAAGACCCGTACTACCGTTTTATCCTAGAGAACATCCACGGCGGTATCTCGCACAGAGAGTTCTTTGATATCATGGAGCCATCAAACGCCCGCGGCAATGACGTGTCTGGTTATATCGAGAAGCTCGGGTATAACTACGCGCAAGTCGGTGAGTGGATGGCCGCTCAGGGGCTAGAGCGCGAGGTGGCAAAGTGTCAGTACAAGTACGACAAGCTAAATGCCGGTGGATCTATCATGCGTCGTGGTACCATAGTGCCTAAGGACTACATCGGCGCGTTCGTCGGTCACTACCCAACCTGCCTGACGCATCCCCATGAAGACCGCTATATAAACTACAGGGAGGCGATGACCATCATGGGTCTGCCTGATAACTTCGAGCTTCTCGACGCCCACAAGAACTACAACCACATCTGTCAGAACGTTCCGGTAGTCACCGCGAGAGATATGGCGAGTGAGATCAAGAAGTGGCTTGAGGGTAGCTTAGAAGAGCTAGATACAGACTATGTCTATCAGAGTAATCTATCGCAAGAGTATGAAGTTAAAGCTAAGAGTGGAGGAGACATTACAGCATGGATGTAATAGGCAAATATACAGTTGGGGCGCGTGGTTCTGATAAGAAACCTATGTACTCGACAGGGCCAAAGGATGGATACGTCGAGACAGACATCAACATGAGTTTTAATATAACCAAAGTAGACGTCAAGAAAGAAATTCCATATAAGTACAACGAAGGGGTTTACTTAAATGAGCTTACGGTGTATATTAATAATACATACGGAGAGCACTACTCAAAGAATAAGTTTCAAGCCACTGAGTTTATCATGGACTCAGGACACGGCACAGGTTTCTGCGTAGGGAATGTACTAAAGTACGCCCAGCGATACGGCAGGAAGGGTTCTCCAGAAGACTGGAGAAAAGACATGATGAAGGTCATTCACTACGCAATGATGCAACTATATGTTCATGATCAAGAACACAACAAGGAGTCTAAATAATGGAAATTAACGTACCGATTGAGGAGCTTCGCAAGCACAAGATCATGATCGCCACACCGATGTATGGCGGCATGTGCGCGGGCATGTTTACTCGCTCTATCGCTGACTTGTCAGCACTCTGCACTCACTATGGCATCCCGCTGCAGTTCTACTTCTTGTTTAACGAGTCGCTTATTACTCGCGCACGTAACTACTGCTGTGACGAGTTCATGCGCTCTGACGCAACTCACCTGATGTTTATCGACTCAGATATTGGATTCAACCCACAGGATGTTATCGCCCTCCTCGCCTTGTCTATCAAGGAAGGCAATGAGTACGACGTCATCGGCGGTCCATATCCTAAGAAGTGCATCAGCTGGGAGAAGATCAAACTCGCGGTCGACAAGGGTATCGCCGATAAAGATCCAAACGTTCTTGAGAACTTCGTGGGTGACTACGTGTTCAATCCAAAGGGCGGTGCGGGAAGCATCTCCATCGCGGAGCCAGTCGAGGTACTTGAGATTGGCACGGGCTTCATGATGATTAAGAAAGCTACGATGCAGAAGTTCGCTGACAGCTTCAAGCAGTATCTCTACAAGCCAGATCACGTTCGCACAGAGCACTTCGATGGTACTCGTCAGATCATGCAGTACTTCCAAGCTGAGATCGATCCAGTATCTAATCGCTATCTCTCTGAGGACTACTGGTTCTGTCAGAAGATTCAAGAGCTAAACCTCAAGACTTGGTTCTGCCCTTGGATGAAGATGCAGCACGTAGGTACCTATATCTTTGGCGGCTCACTTGCCGACCTAGCGTCTATCGGTGCTGCTGCTACGGCAGATCCAGGCGCACTCGGCGGTAAGAATAAGAAGTAAATTGAAGGAAGTATATTATGCAGACCATTAAGCTAGAACAAAAGACCATCGCGGTGTTGAAGAACTTCTCTACTATCAACCCGTCTATCTTGGTAAAGCCAGGTAGCGTCTTAACTACAATCTCGCCTAACAAGACGATCATGGCAAAGGCTACAATCGGACAGCAGTTCGAGAGTCAGTTTGCTATCTATGATCTATCGCGATTCTTGAGCACTCTATCCCTGTTCAATGATCCGACTCTTGAGATCAACGAGAAGCACGTCACGATCTTAAGCTCTGGAAAGAAGATGCAGTATCGGTTTGCTGATACCTCTACGGTCATCTCGCCTCCCGATAAAGAGATCAAGCTGCCTACCACCGACGTATCTTTTAAGCTTACTAATGACGCACTCAATGACGTCATGAAGGGCCTTGGAGTTCTACGACTGCCTGAGATCGCAGTCGTGGGCGACGGACAGGACATCAACCTACAGGCGATGGACTCAAAGAACACATCGTCTGATGTCTACTCCATCGCGGTTGGCTCGACAGACAAGACCTTCAAGATGATCTTTAAGTCTGAGAACATCAAGCTAATCGCTGGAGACTACGACGTGGATATCTCTTCTAAGGGTATCTCACACTTCAGAGGTGATGTGGCTGACTACTTCGTGGCGGTTGAAGCATCTTCTAGCTTCTAATTTTGATTGACAATAAGTGCAAGTCGGTATAGTATATAAATACGCAACTGACTTGCACTTTATTATATTATGGGGTTATTATGAATCAAGACTTTTTATGGGTCGAGAAGTATCGTCCAAAGACTATCGCTGATACTATCTTACCTGCTGAGCTAAAGGCTGTCTTTCAGCAGTTTATAGACCAGCAGAATATACCTAACTTGATCCTATCCGGATCCGCCGGTGTGGGTAAGACAACCGTAGCACGTGCCATGCTCGAGGAGTTGGGATGCGACTACATCGTGATCAATGGGTCTATGAATGGAAACATCGATACGCTTAGAAACGATATCCTTAACTTCGCTTCCTCAGTATCTCTGGCTGGAGGACGTAAGTACGTCATCTTGGACGAAGCTGACTACCTCAATGCCAACTCGACGCAGCCGGCTCTACGAAATTTCATCGAGGAGTTTAGTAGGAACTGCGGCTTCATACTTACTTGTAACTACAAGAACAGGATCATCGAGCCGCTCCACTCGAGGTGCTCGGTCATCGACTTCAAAATATCCGGACGAGATACTTCTAAGCTTGCAGCGCAATTCTTCAAGCGAGTCACCAACATACTACATAATGAGGGTGTACCTAACGACCCAGCCGTGGTTGCCGAAGTCATTAAGAAGCACTTCCCAGACTGGCGCCGAGTCCTAAACGAGCTGCAGAGATACTCAGCGACCGGTCAGATTGATACGGGTATACTGACTAACATGGCTGAGATATCCATGAAGTCACTAATTGATATGATGAAGAACAAGCAGTTCACCGACGTAAGAAAGTGGGTCGGCGAGAACTCAGACGCAGACCAGAACTCTATCTTCCGCAAGCTGTATGATACCGCATCCGACTACCTCGGCGCCCAGTCGGTGCCTATGCTCATTCTCATTCTATCGAAGTACCAGTATCAAGCTGCTTTCTCTGCAGACCATGAGATCAACCTAATGGCATGCTTGACTGAGATCATGATGGAGCTTGACTTCTCATGAACCCATTTGACGTAATCAAGGCAATCACTCTCACCAAGGAGAACCTGATCACGGACGATGCAAGTGAGAAGTCATACAACGGCTTCATGGTCAACCGAGGTCTGTCTTATTTTCCAGACACAATTATGTACGCTCAAGAGATGAATCTAAATCATCATCTGGATAATAAACTTCAATTCTCCTATCTAATAAATACCATAAGAAAGGGAAAGCGATTTTCTAAGTGGAATAAACCCATTAAAGACGCCGACTTCTCTGCAGTACAGGAGTACTACGGATATAATCATAAGAAGACAGAGTTGGCAATGACCATACTGTCGGCTGAGCAGATAGATGCTATAAAACAAAAACAAGAAAAAGGTGGCATTAAATGAATGTGGTAGATACACTAGTGGAAGTGAAGATAGGCCAAGAAGAAGACTTTCTCAAGATCAAAGAGACTCTCACCAGGATCGGCGTTGCATCTCGTAAAGAGAAGAAGCTGTATCAGTCTTGTCATATTCTGCACAAGCAGGGCAGGTACTACATCGTTCACTTCAAGGAGCTGTTTGCTCTAGACGGCAAGCCATCAAACTTCTCTGAGGAAGACATGGGCCGCCGCAATGCTATCGTGACTCTTCTGGAAGAGTGGGAGCTCGTTAAGATAGTAGAACCAGAGAACATCAGAGAGCCGAAGGCACCCATGAATCAGATAAAGATCCTTCCTCATAAAGAGAAGGGCGAGTGGGAGCTCGTGGCTAAGTACAACATAGGACGCAAAAAAGTATAGTGATTAGGAATTATATTATGTTTAAGATTATGGCTTTTAAGTCTAAGAAGAATAGATCATCAGAATACCAGAAGTTAGAGTCCGTAAAGAATATACTGTTTCCTCCTCCAACTAAAAAAACAGACGAGGCCGGAAATAAGTATCACATAGACTACTCGCTCGATTGGAATCTAGAGTCGGCTCTGACCGACCTAGAGATGGGACACAACGACAAGGTAGTACAGAATACCATCAAGACTGCCATTACGCAGCTGACCAAGATTCGGGAGATACTAAAGCCCGAAGATAAAGTCGATAGTGATATACAATACTTCATGATCGACAACCTACGCGTCCTCGAGGACGAAGAGCCAATTATAGAAGCGGCCGAAGAGCCTCTATAATATTTCCCATCATCATAAATAGTCATTCGCGCTGTATCCTTTGGCGCGAAGTAAGATATTGAAAGAATCAATATCCCAACCCTAAGGAGTAGAAATGAGAGTAATGGCAATAGCAACCGCTGCATTGCTATCGATGACCATAGCGGTATCGGCACAAGAGTCGGTTCAAGATATGGTCACGAGAAAAGCGGTTAGTCATGGCGTGCCTGAGAAATTCGCGCACGCGGTGATAAAGATCGAGTCCAACTATAATCCAAGAGTTATTGGTAAAAGAGGTGAATACGGACTCGGACAAATCCTATGCACAACGGCAAAGGGTGAGGGCTTTAATGGAAAGTGCAGAGAGCTATCAGATCCTGAGACTAATCTTGAGTACACGATGCTCTACCTCAGTGAGGCTCTAAAGATAGCAGATGGAGACGTCTGCAATGCTTCTACAGTATATAGCGCTGGATCAATTCGCAGTACAAGAAGATCAGCCTACTGTAGACTGGTGCTAAAGAACATGAACAACTAAGAGAATAGAATAGGCCCTTCGGGGCCTATTTTTTTATAAATAATACTAATAGAACCATGGCTCTTGTATGTCTCTCGTGATTTTTGTAATTATTTCATAAAATCTCAGGGGATAAAAATGATAGATCCAAAGTCAGCCGCTAAGATCGGCGGCGCGTATGGTAAGGGAATAACTGACGCGGTGTTTGGTATCGTCGATGTAGTTAGGAATGCACCCGCCCAGAAAGAAGCTAATAATAGAAAAGTATTAGCTCAGAATAGAATCACCGAGATAAATAACCAGATTATTCGCAATAACAATACTCTGCGCGAGCAGGCCATGCGAGAGATCGCGGCCGAGCAAGAGCAGGAGATGATCTCTAGGATGTCTCCAGCTCAGAGACAAGAGTTCTACAGGGCTAGAGCTGAGGCTGCCAAAGAGATCCACAGACTCAAGGTAGAAGCTCAGAGGAGAAAAGAAGAATTCTGGGAGTTGTTCTGGGCTGTGTTCTCTATCTTCGTAGTCCTACCAATACTAATATGGATTGGTCTACTGGTATGGGGGGCAGTAGATTTTATGGCATGTCACGGTATGAGAAGTATCATCCCTCTAATGACAGCATTATGTAGGTAAGGAAACAACATGTCTACAGTATCAGATAAGACAGCTCAGATGAGCGAGACACTGGCAGCCAGTGCCAGTAAGAGTGCGTTGGTAGAGAAGATCGTATTTGCAGCAGTTCCTATTCTCTTCTCGTGCGTGGTATACCTATTCACGGCATTGAGTTCATCTAATCATGCGATAACAGTTCTAGAGAGCAAGATCGCAGTGGTCGTTAACAATGACAACAAGGCAATTCCACCGCAGGGTACTACTATCGATATGGCCCAAATTCGCGAGAATCTTAACTCTAAGATAGATAAGAATGCAAGTGAATTGGGAGAAAAAATTGATAAAGTGGAAAAAGATGCAGCCCTCGCAAGAGCTAATATGACGCTTGAAAGAGAGAAACAGCTTGCAGCTCTAGAAAAGCAGCGAATGGAAATGATGGCTGATGCTGCTCAAGCTCGCTCAGCCATTAGATCTGATGGTGCTGCACTAGCTAATAAGTTAACAAATGATCTTTCCGATCACGTAGATGCCATTGAGAGAAATGCAGCATTGGCCAGAGCAGAACTAGACAAGAGGATTGCTCTCATTGAAAAAGATCTTCAGTGGTTAAAAGCAGGAAAGAAGTAAGATGGTGCTAAAAGACAAGACAGGTAAGGTACTGTCTCGCTCAGAAGGCGAGGCAGTCATGAAGAGCCGAGGTGCGATAACCATATCGATATACGCCGCGCTCCTCGCCATCTGCACTCTCATTGGCGGAAGCATCAGCGGTAAGGTATTGTCAAACAACATACTGGCTTCTGATACGTGGGCGTACTATCAAGCTAAGTCTATCAAGCAGACTATCTTTGAACTTGAGCTAACTACCACGACCGATAAGACACTAAGAGATACATACAGCGGTTATATAAAGAGACTTGAAGAAGGAAGACAAGAGCAATACGATAAGGCAAGAAAACTAGAAGCTGAAAGAGATGAGGCTAAGAAGAAGAGCCCGTACTTCAACTTTGCAGCTGCGTTCTTACAGATCGCGATAGTATTGAGCTCTACTGCTATCCTCGCGGTAAGCATGGAGCTTCTATTCGTGTCTATAATGTTTGGAGTGCTCGGCTCTTTATTTCTTACCAACGGGATATGGTACTTCTTTACCATTCCCTGGCTTTGACTGGATCTTCTCTTTCTTAGCGAGAGTGAAGTAGAGCCTGTTGTCTCTCTCGTCTCTATAGGGCTTGAGATCTAGATCTTTAGGGACTCTCTTGAGCTGCTCGTGTGCATCCAACTTAACGTAAGTATCGATGTGCTTGCTGTAGTCTCTCCAGTTTAATCCGGCTTTCTCTACTGCGTGCATCTCGACGTACGTTGCTATGTGGTGCGCCTGCTGATAGGACAGACCAAATACGTTCATGAGTGACTTCTCTGTTCTCTCGTGTACCAAGAGAAATGGTATGATGCTCTTGCCGTTGAAAATCTCTTTCATGTGGCGATCAAAGTATATTGTCTTTCCATCACTCGAGTATCCACCGACGTATGGTATGTCATAAGTCTTGTCTATCTTAGTTGGTCGATCGTAGGCTTTCTTAAACCTAGGATCATTGAGCATCTGGTGCTCTCTGAACGAATGCATCTTGACGTACTTCATCTATCTTCCTCATTATAGAGTTTATTCAGATCACATAGGTCTGTAACGCTATCGTCTGATCTACACTGCTCGAGGTATTTATCTTTATCAGTCGACCAGTTATCACCAGTCCACCACTCAAATCCTGGAAATCCGGCTTTGTAGGCAGAGTTCTCACCGTACCCCGGACCTATGTAGAGATATTCATGACCAGAGTCCCTAGCGTACTGCACCTCGTAGTCCACTATCTTTTTTCCTAAAGAAAGCTTTGGCTCAGCGTAGTCCCATATAGTAAACTGACTCTCTATTCCATAGTCGTACTCTATGAACTTAGTGGCAGCAACGGGAATATCATTCTTATAGATAACCATGGCAGAAGATCTATCTGCGTCGCTGAGCAGATCATAGACTATAGGGTACTTCTTATGGGATATGAATTTATCATAGACGTCTGTTAGACCATCTATCTTGCGTATGTCGTGCTCGTGGGCTACTCTATGACTCGGAATTAGCTTTGGCGTCTTGTTGTACAGAGCGAGATTAATTCTAACTAGACGTGAGTGGTACCACTTTCCATTGTAGATCGACCATCCACAAGCGAGTGCATCGCTCTCACACGAGTCTTCTAGATCTAGAGCGAGCTTTACGAGCTGCAGATCATACTTATCTTGACTGCCGTAGAAGTTATTGATCTTTATCTTCATCTCTTTTCTGCATATAGAATGCAGATCCCCCGTCCTCGTAAAAGCTTGGAATGGTATCCATTACTTTAAATCCATAAGCTTTGTATAGAGCTATAGCCGCCTCATTATCAGTAGCGACATGCAGGATGTGGGCCGGGCTCTTAATATCTAAGAATGATTCAAATAAGAGCTTAGAGTATCCCTTTCGTCTGTAGTATTTATGTATTGCGATGCTATAGAGATAGGGATGATCGTGGTATTCTACACAGAAGTATCCAACTACTTTATCTAACTCAAGAACGTATATGCTTTCTAGTCTGTCATTAAATTCTTCTTCAGATAAAAGATCAGACCGGAAGCTGTCCCGCTCTATCTCTAAGAGCATTGGAACATCTTCCGGTCTGGCTTGTCGTATCATGGCGGAGCGTATAGGAATCGAACCTATTCTACCAGTTAAGGTAGTACGGTTTAGCAAACCGCTGCATTACCATCCTGCCCACGCTCCAATATAATCAGAAGTTCATATTCATGCCGAGCATGACCTGATCGCCGGTAGCATTGAAGCTCGTCGTCGTATCAAAGTTACGAGCGACGCTGGCGCTCAGCGAGTACTTGGAGTTGATGTTGTAGGTAACGCCAGTTCCAAGCTGATGGCTCTGATAACCATCGCGACCGCTGTTGAATGCAGATGTATATGTATACTGCAGGGCGTTGATGGTGAACTTATCGTTCAGCTTATAGTCTGCATTGCCATAGAGTGCAAAGTATGGAAAGTTAGACGTGCCAAACCGCTCGCCTACGCCAACTTTACCAGACAGTGTAACTTTAGAAAAAGCAGGAAGCGCGTAGCCAGCCTGTGCTTCTAAGTTCTGGTTTAAAGCAGAGCCTGGAACTTGTGTAGTCTGAGCCATGCCGCCTACGGTAAATCCATTGCCTAGACTATGCGCGTACGTGAGCTGATACATTTCATCGGTCTTTGAGCTGAACTTACCTGGAGCAAAATCTTGTCCATAGGCAATCGTCAAGCTGTCTGCGCTCGCTTGAGTGGCGTCTGCAGTTACAGTTTGAACCGGCGGCGTCGGTGCCTTCTTCTTATTAGGAAGATCGGTTGCATAAGCTGAAGTCGCAGCAGCCATAGCTGCTACTGTAATTACGATCTTATTCATATAGTCTTTCTCCGTGTTGTGGTCATCATGACCGAAATTTGGTGCGCATGGAGGGACTTGAACCCCCAACATTTGGTTTCTAAGACCAACGCCTCTACCAATTGGACTACACGCGCACTTTATGGTAGAGTATTAATATACCATATAGATCAATAGCTGTCAACTAGATAATTTATAATAACTGACTTGAGAGCTCTAGTCTACTAGAAACCCCTCTCTATAAAAGTCAGGTAAATCTATATATCTTAATCCTCTTGTATCAATTAAGTTCGGTAGGAACGAGTATGCATCCTCTTTTCAGTGCACGGGTTCCCATGGTTATGAGGCTTATACCTCCCCGACCACGCCAAGTAAGAGAGCCACACACCTATCGGGTGGAGAGCTTACTTGGCCGCGAATCTACACTGCCTACCGAATTCTGGAGCGGGCGAAGGGGATCGAACCCTCGACAATCAGTTTGGAAAACTGAGGCTCTACCACTGAGCTACACCCGCAATTACTTTATTAGACTGATAATATCAGTACCAAGAAGCCACTTGCACAAGAGTACAAACCACAGTATCTTGATGATGAAATCAAAGACTCTATCTAGTCTCTTGAATATCTTGTACATGTATTAACTCGGAACTTCTTTTTTCTTGGGTTCTGATTCTTTAAATCTATTTTGATCTGCGGGAGCAAAAGAACTTCCTGCTGATACACCGCATGAACTTATATTATTTGTAGTTATTACTGTATATGATCCAGTAGTAGGATTAACATACATTATCATCTGACGACCCTGTGAGTCTTTGAACTCTATAAATGGCTTCTCGCCGTACTGCTGAGTAAGAAATTCATGTACTTTCTGAGCGGTATCACACGGGTTCTGGCTCTGCTGTTGTGCTACAGCGGCGGTGGTCATAAGCAGCAGTGGTATTAAGTATCTCATATGCTCCTCCTAAAAAATGGAGCGGACGAAGGGGGTCGAACCCTCGACATCGACCTTGGCAAGGTCGCGCTCTACCACTGAGCTACATCCGCATATCTCTATATATCACGCCGCTAGGATCTCTTTGAGTCTGTCCGCAGCATAGGACGCAGCAAAAGCATTTGGCTTGACCAAAGGAACGATATTGCACATACCACGAATATATCCGGTAGCCTCATTAATAACACAGGAAGAACCATAATGCTCATCTGGGTTAATATCAAGATGCACTTCCACATGTCTGTCCTCCAGTACTTCCGCGAGCTTCATGTAGAGCTCTGCTATCTTATAGACCTCATTCATAAGACGCATCCGAGGCTTGTCTTTCTGCTGGTCGAAGTCACGCTCGCGCTGGACCTCACCGAATATCTTGCAGCCGCGATTACCGCTGTAGTGCACCACTATGGCCAGAGTGTAGTCTGCATACCACAGACCCTTTATATTAAATCTTTCTGAGTCACCACCGATATAGATCTTAGTCTCTGGCGTCTGAGCCGCTATGAACTCTCTTACCTCTTCTATATCGATCTTCTTCATGGTGTATTCCTAGTTTATTAAAGCAGTTTCTCGACGAACTCTCTTAGTAACTTATAGTGAACACCCTCGTGATATGAGTCAGGCATATACGACCAAGTGTCGTACCAGTAGTCTTGTGCCTCGGGATGAGTACCTATCAAGCCGACGTTGCCCTGAATAATAGCCATTGGGTGCTTGTGGACGTCTGCGTATCTGCCTACCACTTCTATACCAGTCATATTACCAGTAAAAGTGCAGCCATCGTAGAAGTACATGACCTCTTCTTCTTTATTCCACTCGCAGTTGACTACAGTACCATAGCTTCTCTTTACTAGAGCATCTGGCTGTCTGATGTACTGCACTGCGTCTATGCCACTGATAATATCAAAATAGTGAGAACCAGCCCAGTAAGCACCCATGCATATTCCAAGATACTTTCCTCCAGATCTTACGTATTCATTTACAGCAGCTGCTTTTTTCCAGTGAAATACGTCGCTGAACCTATCGGCATCTCCAATACCTCCTGGAAAAACTATAAGGTCGAACTGACTGAGAAACTCTGGAGTTATGTCTGTCTCGTCGAAGTAAGTACACGAGTGTGAGCTGCCTATAGCCGACGATATACCTACTGCGCTATCTTCCGAGCAGTACGGGTGATGCACGTATATACCAATTATTGCCATAGAGACTCCAGTTGCATACTATCTATATATGAGTTGGCACCGGTCCTCAGAATCGAACTGAGTTCTCAAGGTTTTGGAGACCTGCGGATTACCACTTTCCCTGACCGATAAATCTTTTGTTACAGTTATTAGTTGGAGAGGCAGATGGGACTCGAACCCACATTTTAAGGTTTTGCAGACCCCGCAGTATCCAATTCCTGCACACTGCCTCATTAATGGTGCTGCCAGCAAGAGTCGAACTCGCGACCTGATGATTACTAATCAACTGCTCTACCAACTGAGCTATGGCAGCATATATGGTGCCCAAGGAGAGGATTGAACTCCCGACCTACGCATTACAAGTGCGTTGCACTACCGCTGTGCTACTTGGGCTGTTGTCTTAGATTTGAGTCAAAGTAGTGATCATCTATAAATATATAAAAATTCATGTAATTAAAAAGGATAAAAAAATGAAAACATTTTTACAATTCATAAATGAAGATTTAGATATTAATTCTAAATTAAGTGGAGATACTCATAGCATTATTGATGGATTAAATAGAAGTAAAAATGCTATTATGAATAATAATAACCAAATTCATGCTAAAATAATTGATCAAAATAACTTAAAACCTTTATCAAAAAAAGAAGCAGATGATCATGATAAAATAGCTACAGCTGCTAGAAAAAAAGGTGATTATTTTACAGGAAGCACTTTTGGTGATGGCAAACAAAGATATAGTGTTCAACACGCAATAGATCACTCTAAAACAGTTCCGACACAAAAAATTTCTACAAATGGATTTGTTTCACAACAAGTAAAAGATTATTGGCAAGGTGATATCAATAGAGCTAAAAATGCAGTGCCTTCTGCAGATAAGCCAATACTTATTATGAAACATCAAACCAACGATTAACTGGTGATAGTTTTTCTTGTGTCAGGAAAACTACCAAACCCCGCATACGCAGCCCATCCCACTTTTCGCGTATGGCGGAGGCAGCTATCTGTGGGTCTGCCTTTAATGGTTGGCTCCTGGAGTAGGAATCGAACCTACCTGATGAACAGATTAACAGTCTGCTGTCCCACCTTGTGACCGTCCAGGAATAATTATTTGTAAAGTTTAAGAAGAAGGAACTGGTTTGGATTTATCATTATATCCAAGCCATTTTTTAATATAGTCAGCGGCTTTTCCGCCATCACAATTGTCTCTTCAAGGATACACCAGCTGTCTAGCCTACACCTCACCAGCGACATTCGAAATAGCTGTATTCTTTGGTGGACCTACCTCTGTGTTTATTATTGTGCACACACTTCGGGCTCTGATGTATCCATGAAGAGACAACCGAAGTTGTCTTTTCTCTTTAGCAATGCCAAACAGCGTTATTCAGATTATATTAAGATAGTATCATGAGTTAGATTAAATGTCAACCCAAGAAATCGACTATCTTGCCGTCTTTATCTACAGCTCGTACCTGAAAGGTAGGGTACCTGTCCTTGAGCTCGTGCATGCGCGCCCTGATTATCTGAGACTCATTGATTGTCGTGTCGTAGACTCTCCACACACCCATTGGGTCTCGAGTCTGAATGTCGATGAACTCCATCTCAGCTCTCCAGACTCAAGACTCCGGTGACGTAGTTCTCAGCGATGTTCTCATGGTAGAGCTCACTCTTACCAGAAGAGTAACGCTTATCTACCAGCTTACCATCGCGATACATGCGTACCTCGTAAGCTTTCTCGATCTTAATTACCTCGATGACTTGAGCTTCTAGGCTACCGTCTTCTGATGCGTAGGTACTCGCTACTTTCTCGTACATATTATCCTCTCCGTGAACCTGAACCAAGGTTGGTCTTGTCTGACTCGGGACTGAAGTACATAGTTGGTCCCTTGTTGTAGGCGACTGTAGTGCGCTGAGCTTTCTCAAGGATTTCTCTTTGAACCTCTGGCTTCTCCCTGCGGAGATTCTCCATGATACCATTCTTATATCCATTTCCTATGCCATTAGAGAGCTCATAGAGCGACTCGACGCTGAGGTCGGGTAGTGCCTCGACGTACCTACCCTTGAACGCTCTCTGCAGGTCTCTCTGATTAGGATGCAGGCCTCTGGCCTTGAGCCACTGCTCGTGCTTGGCCGTAGCGTCGGCGAGCTTCTTGCTCTTTGATGCCTTACTCTTCTGGCCTGAACGCGTCGTGGTAAAGTAAACTGGTGCTAGGTGCATGCTCATTGCCAAATCTCCATTATGTATATAATATACCACAGTCTGGAATTAATGTCAACTGAAAAATGGTAGCCGGTGACGGTCTCGAACCGCCGACAGCCTCGGTGTAAGCGAGGTGCTCTACCGCTGAGCTAACCGGCCTTAACTTGGTATGTAGAACTTTGTGATGATCATATCATCGATATTGTCCACAAAGACGATGATGACCTCTGGGTCCGGATCATTGACTTCCATATCTCTAGCGCATACGTCTGCTCTAAATCCAGAAGCAGAAGCCTTCGAGCTAATTTCTTCTAGAACTATATATGTTAAGACTTTACCTACGTAAGAACTAAGATCTTCCATCTACTATTCCTCTACAAAGTGCTTGAATCTAACGATGATCTGATCGATATCGTTATTTATGATGACGATGAGAGACTCAGGGTCTGCGCCAGCACCGCCGATGCCGTCAGGCCATGGGAAGGCCGTGAGCCCATTGGCTTCAGCGTATGACTTGATCTCCTCGTTAACTTCCGAGTAGCGCCTGCCCACGTACTTTTCTAGATCTCTCATATTGCTTCCCATCATGGTTCGTACGCGATAAACTGATCTATGATATTCTCTTCCGTGTTGTTGACAACCACGAGAAGAGTCTTAGGTTCTCCGGCTACAATGCCAACGCCCTTAGGCCAAGGCTGGACTGTGAGTCCACTCTTGCTTGCGATATCTGTTATCTGTTCGTTAACAGACGATAGTTCCTTACCGACGAACTGATTTAGTTCTTCCACTGCTCTCTCCTCTTATTGGCGATCACGACAGGACTCTAACCTGTGACCCTCGGTTTAGGAAACCGATGCTCTATACAGCTGAGCTACGTGACCAATGGCGGAAGGGGTGAGATTCGAACTCACGGTAAGCTTTCACCTACGCTAGTTTTCAAGACTAGAGCCTTAAACCACTCGGCCACCCTTCCATTATCTCTTGTAGTCTATTATCTCCCACGTACCGTCCAAGTGCTCGACCAGAGCCGTGCAGCTCTCGACCCAGTCACCGCAGTTCATGTAGTCAATCTCACCAATCTTACGAATGTTTGGATGATGAATATGACCACATATGACCCCATCAGCAGCTTTAGTCTTCGCATATGAAGATAGATTCTCCTCGTATCCACTTATGAAGTTTACTGCTTTCTTAACCTTGTACTTGAGGTACGCGCTGAGAGACCAGTATGGAAGACCAAGCATGCCTCTTATCTTAGACAACCAGATGTTGAACACGATCGTCATGTCGTAGCCCCAGCTGCCGAGATGACTCAGCCACTTGGCGTTCGTGATGACCGAGTCGAACTCGTCGCCGTGCATGACTATATATCTCTTACCTGTGACCGACACGTAGATGTCGCTCTTGAGCAGCGAGACATTACCGAACTGATTATCGCAGAACGACCTTAGGAACTCATCGTGATTACCCGGAATGAAGGTAACGTGTGTGTTCTTACGGGCTCTCCTGAGTATCTTCTGCACCACGTCGTTGTGATCCTGCGGCCAGAAGAAGGACCTAGACATAGCCCAGCCGTCGATGATGTCGCCGACCAAGTACAGCTCTTCGCACTCGAACGTCCTCATGAACTCGAGGAGTAAGTCAGGACGACTCATGCGAGTACCGAGGTGAACGTCGGATATGAACACCGCCTTGTACTTGATCAACTGTATCTCCACGTCAGCTCTTAGTCCACGTCCCGACAGACTACCTGCTGGCCGACGTAGTTGCCGTACCTATCGTAGACGTCTATGCGCTGACACACGCGCTGTGGATACTGGGGATAGTAGTACCTACGATCGTACCTGTTGTCATACCTGTGATCATGACCCATCTCATTCAAGATGGCACCAGCAAAGATACCACCTACGAGTGGACCTATCCACTCACCGCCGGCATGAGCTACCTGCGGTAGGACCAGTCCTGAGACCAGAGTTGTAACCAATAAAAACTTCTTCATCTTATCACCTCTTATAAGAGAGCCAACTGTCCCTTATTTATCCATTCTTACAACAAGTGACCTTGGCGACCTTGCGGAAGTTAGCCGCACCCATCTTGCGGACGTCGGCGACCTTGATCACCATGCGGAGCGAGAGCTCGCGGAGGGTGTTCTGCTCGGTCTCGATGAACGACATGACGTCGGCTTTCTCGAGTGGAGTGAGACCAGACAGGAGACCTGCCTCGACGACCTGACGGATGCGAACCATGTAGTCGCGCTTGGTCTTCATGGCCAGATCGATGTAGTGCGACCGAGAGACCAGAGCCTGAAGGTGAGGAGCCAGCTTGTGACCGCGATCGATGAGGGCGTCGAAGTCGAGGTTGGTGATGAACACCACGGTGCCCTTGAAGTCGAACGACCGAGGCATGCGCTCACCGGTATCGTCGTCGATAAGGGAACCCTCAGCACGCCAGCCGACTCGACGGACGCCGGTGGTGTCGCACACGGCCTTGAGGAGGTTCAGGGATACATCGTCAAAGAACACCGAGTCGGCGTCGTCGAGTACCAAGACCTGACCTGGAGACGAGTGCTGGAACAGGAGCTTGTACAGGCCGGTGGCACGGACGAAACCCTTGACGAACGTGTGGTTGTCACCGGTCGGGTCGAGCCTGAGGAGTGTCTCCTCGACGGTGTGGGACTTGCCGAGACCAGCTGGACCGGACACGATCATGGACCGGCATGAGCCCATGGCACAGGCCTCGGTGAAGGTCGACAGCACGTCGAACCGGTCGGCAATACGCGACCAGATCTGCATGTCGGTCTCGGTCTGAGTAGCCGGCTTGAGCTGGACTACGTCGAAGGCCTTGGCTGGGGAAGAAGAGCGAGCGGCACGGAAGCCGGCTTTTGGAACACCACGTGGCATTGAATTTTCCTTTGTTTTGATCATATAGTTATTATATCATAAGAAGATTAAATGTCAACAGGTATTACGCGGCGACCTCCATCAGCTCAGCTTCCATGGCAGAGTCGAGCTCGTTCGCGAGCTCGCGGTACTCGCTGGCGATCTTTCGGATCTCGTACTGAAGATCCTCGACGTCGTAGAAGTACTTACGCGAGCGACGAATGAGCGACTCGAGACGCTCGGCGATATCTACTGACTCATTGACTGTCATGGTGTATCCCTTAGTTTTGATCATATTAAGATTATATCACAAGTGGATTAAATGTCAATAGGCCAGCGGCATGGCAGGTATGATCAAGAAGCATGGCTCTTTTCCATTGCGATGGTGGTACCACCGTCCGGATGTCGATGCTGGTACACCACTCGGTACCCCAGAACGGAGTACCGGCGGATCATCTTGTTCAGGTGGTTCCACGACTTACCGGTGAAGGAGACTCTGTTGGACATGTCAGATGCCCTCGAAGTACCGGACGTCGGCCTCGGTCGTGTAGGGATCGTCAGCTTGGAGACGAGCCGAGAGAGCCTCCGTGAGGCCGTCGATCTTGGCGAGGAATGCGTCGGCCAGCCCGTACGACTCGGCGTCCATGGCCACCCCGTAGTTGAGCTCCATGTGGTCGAGGGCTTTGCGGAGCTGGTCCACCGTGAGGTCTGAGTATCTGCTCATCTGTTGTCCTTTCATCATCATAATAAGATAGTACCACAGTTCGGATTAAATGTCAACCGAATAGTTCCTCGAGAGCGTACTGACCGAGGTCGGTGTACTCCTTGGCTCCCCTGCGCTTGAACGACCAGTGAGTACCGTCGAACACGTAGAGGTAGTCGACGTCCCCGTAGTTACCCTCGGCATAGTGGAGGGAGTGGAAGTCTCGAGAGCCGACGTCGGTCTCACCTCGGTCGCGACCGTAGGCCAGACACCAAGTCTTGTCGGTCGGCAGGTTGAAGTCCTGCTTCTGACCTATCTCGGAACCTAGGGACGAGAGGTCACCGAGCTCCATCAGGGACTGGACCTTCTCGAGTGTGTTCCAGTGGCTGAGGAGCGTTATGCCGACACCCTCGACGTACCCGTCGAAGTGACAGTAGATGGCCTTGACGGAGCTATCTTGGTTAAGCGTGGCTATCATTGACCTAGTTGACATGGTGCATCTCCCTCTGTAGTATCGCCTGAGAGGCGACCTCGATCTCTTCTAGTCTCTGCGCGTAGTGTCTAAGTGACGTGGCGAACTCGACGATCTCGGCCTCGAGCTCTTCCCGACTGAGCTTATACCTGAGCCCGTCACCCACTATCGCCTCGAGTCTCTGAGCCACTGATATGACTTGATACGTATGCATTGGTAGATCCTCTCCTTGTTACGATAATATAATATGACATGAGTTGACCCCTGTCAACTATCGTTTTAATAATATAAACGACGAGTCTGATCGGTCTCGGCGTCGTTCCACTCGAGGTACATATATCCCTTGTAGGCCTTGGCCTCAAAGAGTACCGACTCTACTAGGTCACACACTATGGACCTCTCTGACGCGTTTGTTCGCGGTGACGACAAAACTTCGTTGGCGACTCGCTTGATGAACTCTACGCCGATCTTCTTTTCTTTAGGCATACTCTCTCCAATCCTCAAAGTAGCGAACATCTGCTTCTGTCGTGTATGGATCTAGCTCACATATGATCGCGATGTCTAGCTGGCGCTTGTACTTGATGAGCATCTCCATGGCGCAGACGGCCAGTACGTGGTGGTCTGCATCGATGTACTCGTCGTACTTGGCTCGCCAGTAAGAAAGTTCTTCTCTAATCTTGTTACTGTTCATGTAGCAACTCCTCATTTGACAATATAATAATATATCATGAGTATTCTCTTGTAAACTGTTATTTTTTATTAAAATATATGTTTACTTTGGATTCCATATAATATATTATAATAATATGGACCAGCACAGGAGGCGAGTGATGTTCATACTGACTATCCACGAGGTCGACCTATCGTCCTATACTTTACTCTCTATGGAGGGCAACCCGAAGGTGTTCACCACCCAAAAAGCGGCCCTATACTTTGGATCTAAAGTTGCTAGGATGATGAGTGATTCTGGACGTAGAGACTATACGTTTCAGATAGCCGAACAGCTCCAACCCATCGAGTGGGAGGAGCCAAACAAAGTTCACGTAGAGGAGGAAGATGATGTTGAATAATGAGTTCAAGGCCGGTAAGTACTACATCGGCGACCTGTGCTACTACTTTACTTCTGAGGAGTGGGACGAGGTCTGCGCCATGACTATATGCGAGGATTGGGTTTTTATGGACGGTGGAGACGTCAAGGAGGGGGCGTTTGAGCTGCCTGACGGTCGTAAGTTTGCCATATGGCGTACGGCTTATGGGGATGGCTGCTACGACTCAAACGGTGATAGACAGTTCCCAGTCGACTCAGGTACTCTAGGGTGTGTCAAAGTATATGACAGCATAAAAGTCGGAGAGTTTATGGGTGGGCACGTCATCGAGATGCCGAACTTCAATACATCAAAGACTGGTGGTACGATATCGTTTGGTGACTTATACATCCATACTGGTGATACAGACTACAACGAGGAGTGAGTTGGTCGCGTTGGTTGGTGGGGTCGAATGGGTGACTGTTCGACCCCATAGTCGTGTCTAGCGAATGAAGATA
>Ga0209084_1000023_pt1 | contig 151328 bp, 209 predicted proteins | sample C_130820_MF_Meta_FD_187309 | JGI IMG/M metagenome (GOLD analysis project Ga0209084, IMG submission 187309) | Freshwater microbial communities from Lake Croche, Canada to study carbon cycling - C_130820_MF_MetaG (SPAdes) (version 2) | ecosystem: Environmental > Aquatic > Freshwater > Lake... | reverse complement strand
GCAAATGCATTGCCTGTTAGACCTGAGGCGGAAATATATTGAAATGTTGCCAAAGGTTGTTTGATTGTTTCGAGCGTCGTGAATGTTTGTACCGCCGCATTTGAATTGGTCAAACCTGAATAAAACAGTACTGTGTTTGAAACATAAACATTGGCTGATGTAGTATAACCTGACCCACCTGATTGCAAAGTAAACGAAACTTTACCTGTGCCATCAACTACAGAGATTACTTTTGCTGTTCCGTATAATCCACTTGATTGATTGATGGTATTAGAATAGATATTGAAAATGTCACCGACTTTATTATTTGCACCACCATTTGTGATGTTAATGTTGGTCAATGATCCGGTAATACGAGGTGCATTAGTCAATAGATTATCGTCTGTGATTTGTTCGCCTGTTTGAAAGTTACCAGAAATATCGCTGATGTATATTACATTGATGAACTTTCCGCCGGCTCTCTTTTGTGTAACTGATTCGACGAAAGCAGTAGCACCAGAAATAACACCACGAATTTGTTTATTCACAAATGTTTTGGTCCTGTCTATTGAATCAACTTCCAAATAATATGGAATCACCCAATTGCCATCTGATGCCCTTAATATGTCATCTTTGGGTGTATATATTTTGATATCTTCATTATACAACAATTTAAATAGTAATTGTACAGATTGATTACTACCTTTAGATTTATAAAGGTCTTGTATATGTTTTAACAGATGAACATTATTGGCCGAAACTAATGCAGGAACACCAGACAAGAATTCTTTTCGGAAATTATCCGTGAATGTATTGATAGTATTGTCAACGTCTTTATAGTTTAATAGATTTCGCGATGCATTTTCGGCGTAACCTGATTGTTCCATCCATTCATAATAAGCTTTCACGAAAGCAATGAAATTGGTGCCTTCTTGTCTGTAAAATTCAGGAAATTGTTCTAGGAGTAATGGAGAAATGCGTTGTTCAATATTATAAGTCATCTATTAGACTCTCACGCTCGTTGCATTGACTGTCGTATCTTCTGGTAGTATTTCTATGATGGTATTGTTATAACAAGTAAAATCTTGCTCAACTGATGTACCATATATTTTGATACCAGAACCAACATACGCGGATACATTTAAATTGGTAATAGTGATATCGCCTGTTGTGTAATTAATCGTACCGATATTATTGGTGACGATAACTTTGCTTCCGTTGGTGATTGTAATTACATCTAGATTACCAGTTCCGTCGTCCGCCAAATAACAGGTGATGGAATTACTACCATAAGTGAATGAAGTACTATCGATTGTATTTGGCACAACCGAATTTTGGAAAGACAATGCATATGAGATGTTAGTATTCAATATAGGTACAATTTTTTTAATCATTTTCAATTGGGTATTAGTGCCGACAATACTAGAGTCTGTATTGTCGATTGCTGCCACTAATTGGCTATATCTCATAGTGATATTAAAATCATCAAGATTCGTATAATTAAAATTGGCAATTGTATTGTATACCGAAGATGAAATGTCAGACGTTGATGATGTAGTGTCATTGATATTGTATTTGATAGATGTATTAACACCAACATATGTGTAATCTGGACTCACAAACACAGGCACAATACTCAATAACATTTTACTTTTGATAAATGAAGTGAATTCGTTTGCTTTGGTAGAAGGCAGACCATTGACATTCTTTAAATCAACTGCTATAATAACTTTGCCGTATTGGGGAGGGGACAGAGTTTCTCCGCCATATACGTGAACTGCTCTTATCTCTGAATAATTTTCCATAAGAATATTTTTATAGTCATCGACGGTGACCGCCCGCTCTTGTGTTTGGTAATGTCTGGGTGCTCGAAATTTAATACTGTCGATAGTCTCGGCCACATCCCCACCAGATGCAGGCGAAGTCACATTGATATAATAGTTCGAATACCCACCCAAGTAAGTGCCTGTTGGTTTAAATGAGTTGGCGCCATTTGGACCTGTGCCAGAAGATGCACGATAGGTCACATTGATGATATTTCCATTAATAGGAGTTGCACCAAATACACCGTCACCAAATAGAATTTGATATTGACCATTTTGTGCGCCTTGCAAGAAATATACCTTGGAATTTGCACTGACACCCAATAATGAAGACGCATAAGCATATTGAGTATTTGTGGTCGAACTGGATGAATCCTGGACTGTTACCGTAATACTATCTGTATCCACAGAAGCGTTAGATATAACAAAGCTTTGATTGTTTCCTGTTACCACAAACTTTTCAGTCACCAAATTACCTTCAAACAAAGACACACCAGTTGCAGTATATGTGCCATTTGATGTGATAATTAAAGGCGAAGGCAAAGAAAAGTTATATACTTTATTGTCAACCGAAGTTACAAATGAAGTACCCGAAGGCAATATAATTTGAGAAGGATAATTTCCAAATGCATCGGCTGTTGGTACGATAGTAATGTCAACAATTGCCTCGGCTGATTTATACGAACGTGGCAAATAGTTCAATTCTTTGGCATGACTAACCGCAGAGTCATATGTCTGGCATGAATCCAAAAACATTTCACTAATGGCCATGTTGGTCAAGAAACTATTTTGCCATGTATTATAAGATAAAATATCCAACAATACATTGATATTCGATCCTTCGAAATTATAATCTTTGAATACACTCTGAGATTTCAAATATGAGATAAATGAGGCCTTGATATCAGAAAAGTCTTGGCCGCTTACAAACAATGCTGAATTAGAAGCCATCTTATCTTACTCTTTCTAGTTGGACCGTAATTGTCTGTGGGTTCGGTTGGTTTTTTGTCGCAAATGTAATGGTCGCAGTATATAGATTATTATCCACGTCTGAAGACACATCAACTGAAATCAAGTCGGCCCTAGGCTCATAATTTTCAATAGCATTTGTAATTTGGTTTTTAAGTTGGATTTCTAGAAATGGTGAAAAATTTTCAAACAAAAGACTACGCAAGTTTGCCCCGAATCTTGGTTCAAATAGTCTTTCGTAATATGAAGTCCGCAGAATGTTACGGATAGATTGGCTGACTGCCGATTCATTTGTTTTTCTGACGAGATCGCCCCGAATTGGGTGAAAATCCAAATTATCAAAAAAATCCGAATAGATTTCAGGTTGAACATTCAACTCAGTGAAATTGGAAGCCATAGTTTTTCCTTATCAATATATTGATAAACTATTTATGGCGGCCATAAAAAAAGACCTGCCGAAGCAGGTCTTAGTTATTATAGCAATTCGTCGGGGTGCGCCATCAGATGGCGGGACAAGTATTATTGTGGTATATATTAGTCGTCCACGACATTAAACTTAAACTTGATGCCTTGTTCGGGACTCATATACCACTTGAGAAATACGACGGCCAACCAAGTTTGCCAATTGATTGGAATAGAAAGACCGAATAGAAAGTTGACTGTCGCGATTGCAAAAATTGGCATTGCAATAAAAAGCAATACACCAACAATGAACAATCCAAACAATCCAACTGGATCGGTTACTGTGAACTTATTCTTCATGTTTTTAATCCTTAATCTTGTGAAAATCTACACTTTCGCTGTAATAACCATTACTTGAGCCATACCAACGAATAGTCACGGAACCTTTAATTGTCCTAAAATTATAGAAAGTCCAGGTTTGAGATTCATAGTCAGCCGTTTCCTGATTGTCAGTCGCTCCATGATTGGAGTCTTCTCGGGCTTCCAGAATAGGAGTACCGACGAGGTCTTCAAGGTCACCAATGATATCTTCAACATATACATGTTCACAACAATCTTGATCATGATACATCGCATATCTGGTGCCATCATCAAGTGTGAAGATGATTTCATCATTATCCTTATTGACAACAGAGGTCAGTGTCTTACCAATGAGTTCGGACAATGAACCCATATCGAAACAATCATAATTATATCCACGCATGTTTAATCCTTATCATCTAACAAAATACAGAGGAAGCCAATGACCCAGGCCCAGAGAGGAGCATGATATGCCCATGCCATACAAAATCCAAATATGGCCAACATTAAGTTTTGCCTTCTGTCGAAGGTCGACAAATCGTCGAAAGTCGCCACAGTTTGCCTTTATATCCACATGGTGCGAAAAATGATTTCTTTGATCTTTCTTCTCTACACATTGGCCAATTTGGTTTACCTTCATGACCATTAGCTAATGACCAGGGATATGTAGCAACAACTTTAGGATTTGTACACGCATTAACATCACTCCAAATACTATTGTTGGGGTGTTCTGACCACTTACAATGCATACATAAAGCGGGGAAAGGTTTATTGTTATTTTTTACCATTCTTCTTCCTCAAATTCAAATGACTCATCAGAGTTACGTTCTAGAATATAAATGTCACCAAAGTTTCTATCGAACACTTCAATCAAGTTTTCATAATCACCTGATTTCATTTCTTCTAGCATGGAAGAAATTTGTTCTTTAGACCAATTCAACTGTCTTGCTGTCGATTGAGCAACACCCATTAGAGCAAATGCATTGCCGGCAGGACCATCAAGATCAATTACACGTTGCCGATCGGCTGTTTTGTTGCGAATAGTCATGGTACGCTCCCAGTTTCAATTGCGTCATGGACTTTTTGTTTAAACATAGAATGGTCAGTTTCTTCATAAAAAATACTATTCAGAAGAAATGCATGTGTGCCTTGTTGTGTTTTCATTGGTACATGTGGCACTCCTGCCGTCTTCAATGCGTCGTAAATTTCAGAGGCATAATATCTTGGACTAAAAATATCGTGGACGCCGACCTCGCCGCAGCACCCACCAATTTTACCAAGAATGTTTTCGAGAACTACGGCCTCTTCTTCAGAAAGAACAAGCGTAAATTCTTTTACCCTCTTTGGTTTGATGACTTTTACTTCTTCTGCCACAACAATATTTTTTGCAGTAATCTTAGCCATTAGAAAAATTCTCCATTATAAAATTCAAACCCGTCAGCATCAATCCAAGAATTTATTTGCCTGAATTCTTTATTGTGCGACTTAGAGGTTGGCTTTTGATTTTTAGAAACTAAAGCCCAAAAATCATGATCATTTATAACGGTACCATCTTCTGTAAAAATACTTTTGCCAACAAGATGTTCGGCCCATTCTTTGGCAGTTTTGAATTTTTCACCTTGGAAAAGGAACTTCCATCCGAAAGAAGACTTGCCGATATGAGTGTTGGGCTTTGTAACGTGACCGCAGCACTCACACGAATGGCTATCATGAAGATAATAATTAGTGCCCATTATATTCTTTCATTTTTCCTGTCTGATTGCTCATCATAATCCTACCTTACAGGTATCCGTGACAATGGCAACCAGTTATCAGCAAGCGCGGTCACCGGAAACGATTTTCAGGGCGTGGGCCCAGCCTACACGAAACCCATGGTCATATGCTCGGAGTTCTTCTTCCCGGGACTCTTTTAGCAAAACCTTATAATCCTCAATTTCAAAAGCTTGGTCGGCAATTATGCTTTTTTGTTCTTCAATCTTACCTTCAGCATTCAGCCAAGCTTGTTCAAGTTCGGCAATCTTTGCTTTCAGGTCAGCAATTTCGTTTTCCAACCCACTTTCGCGAGAATAGTTAAAAATTATAGTTTTCATAATCAATAAACCCTTTCGTGTTCCAGAACATGACGAATGATACGTTTAGCCTTCAATTCATATGGCTCACGTTCCGATTGTTTTACCTCATGATATCGAACAAACGGATGCTCAGACGCCCATAGGACCCGAGCAACAATTTCAAATTCAGTAAGTTTTCGATCACTAGTAAAAAGAGTATTCATGATCAGGCTGCCTTATAACGTTGATTGTTGCAAATATCCGTGATGTATTGATTATACCCGTTGGGATCGACGCTATATCCACCAGCCTTAAGCCACTTTTTAATGTGAGGCAAAAGATATCCACGGATTTCCAAAATCTTCAACGGAGGAACACCAGCGTCAATCTGGGCAAAATATTCTTCAACCGTGAAATTCTTGATAAGAAAAGTCACGAAAGAGGCGGCACCAGATCGGCCGTCCTTGAACCTTGCCACAAACTTACGGTCGGTGTGAGGCGTCATATGACCAAGAGGTGCATACATGATATATCCACCGGCATTCAGAAGGGTGTCTTTGGTGAAAGCGGCCATTCGTTTTCTCTCTCTTTGCTACATTTACCAATCTAAAGGAGGCGGTGGAGAAGGCAACCAAAAATCGACAGAAAAATAATTTAATTTCATGGCGGATTTTGGTTGCCAAAGCGGCCGGGGATGGTTATAATCAGGTGTCGTTTTGAAATTAATGGATGGTAACCGATAAAAATAATTATGGCAAAATATCATTTTAGTGGTTGCCACTGCCTCCATATCATATATTATGGAAAATATTAAACGAGGTAACGAATGACCGAAGTCCGAAAATTGAGACAGGACGTTTTTATACGGGTCTGCAAAGATTCCGGTTACCGTATGGACCATATCCAAGCGGCTTCCATAGCTGCCGGCGTAGCTCAGTGTCATCCGTTAGACATATGGAAGCCGCTTGGGGTCGATAACATGGAAAAAATTGCAACAGGCAATCACCCAATTTGCAAAAAATAATGGTTGCCATTGGCCCCATATCGGTTATTATGGAAAATGTACCAAGGAGATCAACATGACAACCAAGACCTATTACCATATTGTTATGCATGATGTTATTGACGATTTTGGCGAACCCAAAACTTTCGATATTGAATATTTTATAGATATCTATGAAGTTGTAGATGATTGGTCTTCATCCAATTACGAAGTCTATAAAATAATTGTCGAAAAACTTAACATGCAGGATTATTGATCATGAAAAATCTTCGGCCAGTCACAGTTTCCTTGTTTGTCGAACCAGCTAAAACATGGGGTAATCCGCCATGGTGCGAGCGTCGGCATATTCTTACTGAATATACAGATATGCCTGTGTATCCTCATGGCAAATACACCGAATATCTTGAAGTAAGTAAGAACATATCTTCTGTTATTGTTTCATCTGGCCGCGAATCCACTATTATTATTCATCCCGAAACTATTCCCATGCTGATCAAAGAACTTCGGCGCGTCTATAAACAATTTGAAAAAGAATCATAAATTTGGTTGCCATCGGCACCAAACATGATATGATGAATTATCAAAACGAAAGAGGAAGTTATCTGATGACTAACATGAGCAATGACGAATACCGCGATCATATGGAATGCCCAATGGAAAGTCTTGCTTTCGTATTGGATGGCATGGGTGTTACAGAAGCAATGTCAGACGCTGAACTAGTTGAATTCGCAACCAAGAAGCTTAAGACTTTGTATAAGATGCTTTTGGCTTCTGGTATGCAAGAAGGCCTGCTTAAAACCATTATGTCGGAATAACTAATGAAACTCAAATTCATATTGATGTATCCGGATCAACCTATATCAACATTATTCATATTTGGATATATTGGCGACGATTGGGTAATTAGAGAAGACATCCGTATTAAAACAATAGATTTTGAAACCCAAAAGAAACATCCAGCTATATGGCATAAAATTATATCTTGTTGGATGTATGTCAATGAACAGAAATTTTTGAACGAAGAAAAGGAAAGTTGAATGACCAATCTCGACGTAACTAAACCTTACAATGGCAAAATTTATATTCGTGAAAAGATCGAATGTCCGACGATTGTTCGGGGTCAGGAAACATTAGGTTACTTTTGTCTGGTAGAATTTGTCGATCATCCATATTTTTATAATGATCGCGGCAACATTTCTGCTGTAGTTGCCGTAGAAGGCAACGAACTCGAAACGGTGAATTCACGATATACCGTAATCAACGAAAATTTTGAGGAACTTTTGTAATGCATTCCCAACTAATGACACAACAACGTGAAGTACTTCAACAAGAACTTGATCGGGCTCGTGTTGAATCTGAAAAGCTTAGGATCCTCGCCGAGGCTCTTGATAAGAAGCGGACCCGGAGTTTCAACAGAGTTGATAAGCTTCGGACTAAAGTAGAATCTCTTAGTTATTTTGGTATTGAAGATTTTTTTGCTTTAGGTTCTCTCTGTACTTATCAAATGCAGAAAGATTTTTTCAAACTTGGTCCGTTTCAAATGATGTCAGGTATGATTCCTAGCACAAAGCAAAGGTGCCTGAATTTGCAAATTAACGCCAACTGGAATCATCTTGTACTTGTCCAAGTGGCACTTATGCTTGATACACTGATGGAACATGTTAAGCCCATCGACGATCCGGCACAAGAAATTAGTCATGGCAAGAAATATTTGGATATCAACACTGATGATCTATCGGAATCTGGATGTGTTTATGCATTACAGGCGTCTGATGGTCTTTGGACATTGATGATCGATGTGTATCGACGTCCGAATGTAATCAAGTCCGATATGACAACTATTGAAATGCTTATGTACATGCAGCATAACGGGCATACCTACAAATATGCGCAGTTTAAGCATGGATTTGGATTTGGAGGTTTCATTGACTAAGTATCGCATCAAGACAGATTTGAATTTTCACTATATTGTACAGAAGAAGTTTTTGTTCTTTTGGATGCGAGCAAAAGAACCTTTTTTCTTTATTGGTGGATATTATGATAAGTACGCTTCATTCGATCAATATCGCAAAGCCAAAGAATATATAGAAGAAAAAATAAGAGAAGAAGAGCGGACCCGGCGCAAAAAAGAAGAATACAAGAAAGCCAAGCGTTCATTTGTGACAAAGTACTTTTATCCTCCATTGCCTGACAAGGAACCAATGTAATGGATCTTGAAGTTGCATATAGAATGGGCCGCGAAGACTGTTTTCTTGCTGAAATTGGTGGTTTTGTGGCAGTAAATCCATTTGAACCAGATACCGAAGAATGGCAGGAATGGGAAAAGGGCTTTTATGATGCCCAATGGGACCACTTCCAACTCTAAAAGTTTTTTAAAAAATTGGTTGCCATTCCTGGTGGTTACCTTATTATGGAAAATGAAGCCAAGGAAAAAACCGAATGTCTGAGAAATGTCCGTCAGCTATTTTGCGCCGCTGGAACATCGACGGGTCAATTACCCTTTCGAGCCGCGGTAAGACGCTCATGAAATTTAAGGGCGCGGATGTGTCGGAACAATCCGAACATTTCATCAAGGGCTGGTTCGGCAATCATCCTCGCCGCGTCCGGACGGTTATCACAGAATCTCAAGTTTTGAAAAGGAATGGATTGTATGACTGATCAAACCAAAGAAGAACTGTTAGACGCCATCGTAATTCTCAAACAAGAAAAGCAAAATCTTAAGATTACAGTTGCTATGCTCGAAACCGATGCGCGCCGGCAAGAAAACAGGGCAAACGAATTCAAAGCCGAACTTGATATCAAGTCGGCCAGAGTAAAAGAACTCGAAAAAATGTTAATCCCATTTATTGAATGGGGCGTAACAAAAGCAAACTTGATCGACCATCAAGTAACATTCATAAGGAAACCAACATGACGGAAATAGAAGTCTATGACATTACTCGTAACGGCAAGCTTGTGGCTTGCGTCCCTGTGGCTCAGGTCAACGAATATGGTGCCATTAGCACCCTTGCTCCGTTTCTGTCCGAGCGTGACCGGCGCTGTCTGGAGCGCGGTGAAGTCAGGCGGCTAGCCAATTATGCTATCGCATACCCTCGCGACTCCAGGGGTCGGTATCTCGAAGGATATTTTTTCCAAAATTATTTCATGAAAGTGGGTTGACACCACCTCCAGTTAGCCTATTATGGAAAATGTAGAGAGCAACAGAGAGACAGAGCAATGACCACTTTCGAAACCCTTCAAGCCGAAATGGCCGCCGCCCTTGATGCTTACAAGGCGCACCTGACCGAGGACTATGCGGCATGGGATCGTAAGTCTCCTTATTCCAAGGAAGGCCGTGCCGAAGCTTGGGGTGCCAAGATTAGCTTCCAAAAGGGTCAAAAGTTTATCAAGGTTGTTGAAGGCAGCCGAGTCCATTCTTTTATCGTTATTGTTCCTTTTGGTTCTTTTAAGTATGGTGATATCCTGAAGGCAGCATCCTGGGCCGCTCCTGCTAAAAATTTCGCGCGAGGCAATGTAATCGACCGCGATTTTGCCAAGACCCGTTGGACTGGGTGCTGATTATGTCTGGGTTCGACATATGGTATGACGAAAAATTCGCTGGCGTAGGCCTTGACAGAGACGGCAGGCAACTTGTGCTTAAAGGTCTTTTAAGAGAGGCCTGGAATGCAGGTTGGCAAAAAGGATATGACCAAGGAAAATATGACCCAGATTTCGAAAATGATGACGAAATTTAGAAAATAATGGTTGCCTTTCCGGCCACCTCCTCTAGATTGGTAAATGTAGCGAGTGACGAGGTGTCACCGCCTTGGAGATTCCAAAGATGGCTAAGGCCCGTAAGACCGTTGACGTTGCATCTATCGTCTCTTTCGCCAATACGGTGTTGAAGTGCTCGAATGACAAGGATTTTCCTACTTACAATACGGCCGTTCTTTATCGTTCGGCAATCATGACCATGACCGAAAATCTACTGATGGAAGCTGGCGCATACAAAGGATTCCGGTATTTGACTGTCGATGATATCGGGTTTGATATGTGGGTTGCTCGCCCCGGAATGAATACGGATGCAAATGGCGAAATGATCGAAAATATCGATGCCCGATATACTAACACCGATTCGACCCGCGTACAATATTTCCAATAGGAGAATTTAAATGTATTTGGTTTATCGTGCTTATTACGGCGGCGGTGATTACATCGAATTTGAAGTATGTACAAGCTGTGGCCGGGTCCAAGACTTCATTGCACTATCACCGGATCATATTACCGAAAGTTTTTCAGAAGCATGACTAAGATTTTTGTTGAAGTACTGTCACTGATTTCTATTGCTGTTGTTTCAGCGGCCGCTCTAATTCTCATTGGACTTGCCCAAAATGTTTAAAGATTTTGATAACAGCAATAGTAAATCTTGGGGTCCTCTTGCTGGCATGAAAAAGGAAGAATTGATGCGGGTCCTGACCAGATCGAATAGTAAATCTGCCATCAAAGTATTGTCTAAAAACAAGGCATATAAAGTAACCCCCATCCGAACATTTACGTTTGAGCAAACTGGCGATACTTTTACTATCATGGCCGAAAGTGAATCTATGGCCCATTACATGGCCGACCAAGAATACGGTCGTTATAAATTTTCAGAATTTAATTTTGACGTGGCCACGGCGCCTAAGGTGACGGATCGATATAAAATCACTCGGGCATAAAAAAAGTGGTTGCCTCTCCGGCCAGATAGCCTATTATGGAAAATGTAGCGAAGAGAGAGAGAAACAAGTGACCAACCCGATCATTTTCGACCTGACCAAGCTGGCTCCCGTGATCCGCGATCAAATCGAAAACGGCAAATACCGTGACTGGTTCACTCGTAAACCCACCAAGCTCCTCGGCATGGATGGCGATGCTAAGACGATTAAGGGCAATAAGAAAGGCTTTAAGACTGCCATTCTTTATCTCGCCCCGGCCAATATCTCTGGCGAGCAACTTTGCCCGCTGGCTAAGCTTGCACAATGCGAGGCTCCTTGCTTGTTTACTGCCGGCCGCGGGGCAATGTCTACCGTTATGCTTTCGCGTCTTTGGAAGACCCTTTTCTTCCAACAATATCAGGAAGAATTCATGTCCATGCTGGCAAAAGAAATTAAGTCTTATGAAGCTAAGGCTATCAAGGAAGACTTTGACCTGCTGGTCCGTCTGAATGGTACTTCTGATATCCGATGGGAAAACTATGGTATCATTCAAGCATTCCCGAATGTGACCTTTTATGATTACAGCAAGCTTATTAATCGTAAGAATATTCCTTCAAACTATGACCTGACCTTCTCGTATTCAGGAGTATCTGGATTTTCCGCCTTCAATCAAAAGGCAGTTGAAGCTGGTATGCGGATCGCCGTTGTTTTTGACTCCAGGAAGACGGTGGAGCATTATATGGAGACAGGCTTCATGGGACTGCAAACGGTCGACGGCGACGACACGGACATTCGCCATCTCGACCCTCATGGCGCCGTGGTCGCCCTTTACGCCAAGGGCAAGGCCAAGCGCGATACCAGCGGGTTCGTCGTCCGCATGGCGGCATAATTTTTCACTTTTCTGGTTGCCTTCTCCTGCAACTCCTCTAGATTGGTAAATGTAGCGCGGCAATGACGCCGCAGAAAAAAGGAAAATCTCTTATGGGTACCCATGCTTCTATCGCTATTGAACGCGAAGACGGTACGATCCTCGCCTCTTATGTCCATTATGATGGCTACATCCGTCACACCGGAAGAATGCTGACGCAATATTATGCCAGCGAACAATTGGCAGAAAAGTTGGTGTCTCTCGGTAATCTATCTTTCCTTGACCGGTCTTGCGAAGGACAAGAAGGACACTCGTTCGAGTCTCCTGTCCCTGGCGAAACTATTGTTTACGGTCGCGACCGTGGCGAAACTGGCCAAGAACCAAAGTTTTATGATAGTTTCGACGAATATCTGGCCATGGTTGGTCAAGAATTCGGGTCGAGCTATAACTATCTATTCATGGACGGTCAATGGATTGTGTTCAACCGCCATGGTGAAGCCGCACAGAATGTCGAAGCCGCGGTAGAATCCGCGCAAACCAAGACTAACGAAAAGGAAAATGTCTAATGAATTATAATTTTCCTGTCCCAGAACTGGACATGGTTTTAATTGCTATTTTTGCCCTAGTATCATTTTTCTTATCTATGGTGGGATCTTTGATCCGAATTCTCGAAACATTCCAAGAATCACTCAAAAATGAACCAAAGACTCCAATTAATTATTTCTTTCGCATCGTTTTTAATGTTATTGCAGTAATCGGATGTTATACTCTAATGGTTGATTCCTTCCGTATATTGTTCGTTATTTTGGGCGCACATATAAATATTAAGTAACATACGGCCGTTTAGCTCAGTGGTAGAGCAATGTGTTGATAACGCATTGGTCAGTGGTTCGAATCCATTAGCGGCTACCAGAATTAGGTAAGGAAAGTCTTAAGCTAGAACCCGAAATTGCGCAAAAATAGGGGATAAACTTAAGAGCCGGAGTCGCGACCCGCAAAAGGAGAATGGGCACCAGTGTTCCTGGAGATACCTCACCTGCCTAATACTATATAATAGACAAGATTTATTGGACAATAGCTCAGCCGGTAGAGCGTCGTGCTGTTAACACGAATGTCCCAGGTTCGAACCCTGGTTGTCCAGCCATTTTTATATTGACTCGGATGTATTATGAAAAAATTATTCATACGGCATATCTTATTTTCAGAATTTGAAAAGACTATGGATGAAGTGTCTAATAATGATAAACTTCGGAATGCTGGATACGTCCAAGTCACATTTACTAATAATGGATATCTTATAGAAATATGGCAATATGATTTGCCATCAGGAAGGTAAAGGTTCGATTCCTTTTCGCTGGCCGAGACTTGGTAGAATGTAGGTTCAAATCCTGCTATATCCATTGGATATATTATACTCATTTGGGCAATGAGTGGCCAATTATTTACTAAATAATTATAGTACATGAGTATAGTTCAACGGTAGAACGCCAGCCTCCAAATCTGGATATGTGGGTTCGATTCCTACTGCTTATGCCATTTAGTAAATAAAAAGGATTCTTATTATGAATTTAACACAACTTATTACCTTCCTAGAAGGCAAAAAGACTTATATCACGGCTTTTGTTACTTTTGCTTTGGCTATTGCTCAAGCTTCTGGTTACACCGTGCCTGAATACGTCTATGCGGCTCTAGGTGCCGTTGGTATTGCTACCATTCGACATGGCATTTCTACCTCGGCCATCGCTGTTGTGGATGCAACTACACCAGACGACACGCCGGCACCCACGGCAACAAAATAAAAATAAAAAGAGCCCGGTGGTTGCCAAACACCGGGTTTTCTTTTATATTGAATTATGGTTAATTGGCAAAAGAAAAATGTTTAGAAAACGAAATGACGTCAAAAGACGATTGGCGCGCGAAGAATATGAACGCGAATTCGTTAAGAATGAACAACTGAAAAAAATGAAGGCCGAAGCCAAGCGCATTTCGGTTACAGACGCTGTTTTATATGCAGCCGACAAAAACAAAACCGAACTTATGCTGACGCCTTTTATCCCTTTTAGGACGCTCCAGAGAATGCTGGGGCTAATTTGGATGAGCGGCTGTTGGATGGGTTTGGCCATCATGTTCGCGTCCTGGGGTGGTTTGGGATGGTCATTCGTTTGTTTTTGTATGATGGCCCTATCGATATTTTTCCTGATTTGCGCCATGCTTTCATATCTTGACGCATAATTTTTAAAAAAACTGGTTGCCATTCCTGTTGGTTCCGATATTATGGAAAATGTAAAGAGCAACAAAGGCAAGGAGAAAACGTAATGGCGTCTGGTAACTTCATTGCAAAGTATTGCGGTCGGGTAAATCGACCCAAAGTGATTACCCCTAAAAAGGGTAAAGGTTCTTTTAAGAGGATTAAAGCATAATGACCCTGCATATCAAGCAAATTCTTCATATCGACGTTACGGATACTGCCGATCAATGGGAATTGTTCACTGAAGACCATTTTGCGGAAGTTGCTGCAAATGGTCTTAATCGGGCCCTTGAAATGTATGTTAATCAAGGCATGAAAAAAGACCGGGTACGTGAAATGATGCATATTATGATGGCTAATTATGCAAAGGTCGGGGCGAACGATTCAGAACCCCGGGCCCACCTTGAATTCCTGCTAAATAAAATTTTTGGAAATTAATGGTTGCCATCCTCTCCAATTCCTTCATTATAAAAAATGTAGCGAAACGAAAGGAACTGACATGACCACTGTGACTCGCGATTCCTTGGCCCAATTGGTCGCCCGTGAAGATATCCGAATCCACGTTATCGGCCGCGCTCTTAAGGTTCTCATGGACCGACAAACTGCCGACGAAAGAGTGTCCAACACGACCAACCATCAAAACAACCGTGGATTCGCTTCCTGTGACGCGAAACAAGGCACCTTGACCGCCAAGACATATATCAAGCGAGGGACGCTCCTGGACTTCCAGGTCGAATTTTGGACCAAGCCCATGAAGAATGGTTATCCTCGCATATGCAAATACCATGCCCAATTAAATGAGGCGGCCGAGCAAAAAAAGGCTTGACACCTCGGCTGGTTGGGTTATTATGGAAAATGTAGAGAGCAAAGGGAACCGATATGCAAATCGTGCTTGAAAACCAAGAGATCGTTACCGTCCTCGCCCCCGCCGATCATCCGGATTATGCCTATCATACTTCGGGTCTTGTTTATGTTTTCCAAGATGGAACTGATATGTGGTCGGCTGATCCAATGACCGCAGCCGAACTGTATGAACATAAATCAATGGTCGACATTATGGCTAGTATGCCTGAATATGATCAAGACGATTACGAAGAATATTATACGCTCGGTGCGCCTCGGGTAGCTTTATAGGAATAAAAAAATGAAAATGTATTGGGTTTTGGCATATTATGATTATTATCCCGATGTGGATAATTACAAGGCTTCCTTTATGACTAGAGAAGAAGCCTTGGAATATATTGTCAATGAAAGAAATAAAGGCGGTTCATACGACAAATATGAAGTAATCGATATTTCTGATCGACTATATGAAAGGAATTGAGATGGTTTGGCTTTTGATTTATTATTTTAGTATTAGTCCTTACGCCACAGGACTAAGAAATCCTGTACAAATGCCACATGAGTTTACATCAAAGGCAGAATGTGAAAGGGCCGCGCAAATAATTAACAATGATAGTCCTTCGAGTGGTACTGCATCTCTAGAACATCTTTGTTTAGGTGTCACTCACTCACACTAATTCTACAATAAAGGAAAACAAAATGCATCGTCAATATTTTGAATGGAAAGACGTCTCAAAAAAAGTTTGGGGTCCTGTTACTGTCCAACAAGCTGTAGAAGATATTTGTGAATTAACTACTGTTATCGATGATCTAACATCCAAGAATTCACATACTATTTCCATTCGCGGGCATGAATTGTCTGGTAACTATAATGCTATTTCGGCAGTACAAGAATGGGAACGTCAAGCATATGAATCGTATTGCACCATCAAGGAACTAAGGAAAAGGATCGAAGAACTCGAAAATAATCCTCGGGTAAAACAACTAAAAAGTAAAATCATCGAAATGTCCGTAGAAAATTATTCCCTTCGAAAGCAACTTACCGAAATGGGAACTATGCCATAATTTTTAAAAAAAGTGGTTGCCTTATCCGCTGGTACCTCTAGATTGGTAAATGTAGACAGCAACGGAGATATCCACATGGCTAAGGCAATCGCTTTTTTCACGGGGTACGATTCCACTATGCGCGCGGTTGAGGTCGCCATCCGAGAGGATGGAGTCCAATTCTTCCGTAGCGTTATGCGCACCCGTTGGGGTGCCAGATGGTCGGCCTGGACGTTCGTCCGTCAACCCGTGACTATCACGGAAAACGGAGGTTATTGTGAGTGGGGCTTTAAGACCCTGTATGCTGCGCCTGCGGATAGTTTTGGAAAAATTCGCCTTCCCTCTTAAAAAGTGGTTGCCTTATCGGCCACTTAGCCTATTATGGAAAATGTAGCAAAGAGAGAGAAACAGAAATGACCACGCTCCTGACCCTTTCGCAAATCGCTTCCACCTCCGTCGAGCGCGCCGGACAGGCTCAAGTTTTTAGCGACCTGCACAAGGACGCCCTCGGTTTCCGCCCCCGTGAACGGGCCTGCCTCTTCACCTCGGTCGAAGATTTCGACCAGACTTGGGAATACCTCCAGAAGGAACTGGATGCATCCATCGCTGCGGATGCGGCCTCCGAAAAGATGGCCATTCAGCGGTTCCAAGAACGGGTAGCATTGACTGCCAAAATCGTCATTAATGCGACTAAGGCGGATGCCGTCCGTATGATGGCCGACGCTGACGGTCTGTTGGATGAATTCCGGGCCGGCGATCTGGACTACATCGATTACCATTGGGGTCTTCCTTATGGATTCCTCAAGTCTTTTTTGGAGTCTTAATACATGGAAGAAATTTACGAATTCGAAGAAATTCAATTAACGGCTAATCATATTGTTGATTATATAACCGATCTTAAATATTGTGTTGGATCGACTACTGTCGATGGAAATCTTATGCAGATGTATTATCATCCTGCAAGTCAAGAATTGGACATTTATCGTAATTTCAAGTGGATTGCAACGTTTGACTTTCCAGATCAAGTAAAAAAAGCCGTCGATTATTACAATGATGGAGGATGTAAATGATGACCGAATATGAAATTCAATATTCCGATGAATATGCAGAATATATCATGAGACATAATCATGGAAACCGTATTATTTGCGACGGCGATACTTTGCAAATTGCAATGGAAGATGGGTATTTGTTCGATGAATATCTGGAATCCATCGGATGGCAATCGCAATTCCCCACAGAAAATTTGATCAAAATTTTTTAGCTTTTTGGCTTTTAGCTGTTGCCTTTTAGGCCAGCTCCGTTAGATTGGTGAATGTAGCGAGAGACGCGGTTGTCTCTCCGACCTTTGAAAGAGATTCAAATGCCTAAGGGTGTCCCCGCTGCTGGTTTTCGTAACACCAAGAATGCTTCTATGCGCGTCGAAAAGATCCGCGAAGTCCTGGCTGCCGCAAAGGTTTCGAACGAAACTGATGCCGAAATTGAAGCCAAGCTGGCCGAACGATTTGAAGTCCTGTCGGAACTGACCGACGATGCCGTCAATGGCGTCACCAAGTCCCTGATCGTTTCGGGTCCCGCCGGTCTCGGTAAGTCCTTTACCGTCGAAAAGGCATTGGAACAATATGACCCCGAAGGCCATCGCCATGAAATTATCAAGGGTTATGTCCGTGCGACCGGTCTTTTCCGTTCGCTTTATGAGTTCCGTCATCATGGCAATATTATCGTGTTTGATGATGCCGATACCATTTTCTTTGACGACACTTCACTGAATCTTCTCAAGGCAGCTTGTGATTCTACCGAACGTCGTGTTATTTCTTGGCGCTCTGAGTCCCGCTTCGAAGATGAAGACGGCGGCGTGATCCCCAAGTCTTTCCAATTCAATGGTACCATTATCTTCATTACGAACCATGACATGGATTCCATGATTGATCGCGGTCATAAGCTTGCGCCTCACTTTCAGGCTCTGATCAGCCGTAGCCACTATATTGACCTGGCTATGAAGACCAAGCGTGATTACATCATCCGTATCAAGCAGGTCATCAAGGCTGGTATGCTTCGCGAACAAGGTTACAGTAGTGACCAAGAATCCGATGTGGTTGCATTCATCGATAAGAATGCCGACCAACTTCGGGAACTGTCGCTTCGTATGGCAATCAAGTTGGCTGCCCTTCGGAAGTCTAACGCCGCGTCCTTCCACAAGAAGGCCAAGATCACCTGCTGTAAGAACGGATAAAAATGATTGATTACATGGGTAACCCCCTAGAAAAGGGAGATACAGTTATTTTTATCTCCCCCGGATATAGAGATTTTACAAAAGGTACAATCGTCCGATTTACAAAATGTTATGTTATTGTTTCATATAAGCCACGCAATAGCACATTAGAATACGAAATAAAGCAAACACCTGACCAATTGATAAAGGTTTAAAATAATGACTATGGCAATGCATGTAATGAGTCGACCGGCACGATTTTATGAGCGGGAAATTGTGTTGCGGAGGTATGACAGTCAATGTAAAACTGTTATCGGTCCGTGCATCAGCGGATATGACGGAGTTACGATTAGTGTTTTTGATTCGGACGGCAGCCTGGCCGGCGAGTTATCTTTCGACCGTGACGAAATTCTGCATGTTGCATATGCTATTCTTGACAATTATAATCCTAGCGCATCAACATATAACACTTTACTTGATACCCTTGAAAACGAAGAAAAGGAACCCGACTAATGTCTCGTAAGATGGTAACAGTCCGTAAGATCGATGATGTCCTTCCGATTGAAGGAGCCGACAAGGTCGAACTTCTCCAACTCGGTGGATGGCAGTGTGTATCTGGCAAAGGCAACTTCAAGCGCCACGATTACGCGGTCTATTTTGAAATCGACTCATTTCTACCTATGTCTGATCCTCGTTTTGAGTTCCTTGCTAAGAATGCCATTTCTTATGATGGTATTGTTGGTGCCAGGATCAAGACAATCCGTCTCCGCGGTCAATTGAGTCAAGGCCTTTGTCTGCCTCTTTCAGAATTCCCTGAGATTCCGGAAGATATTTACGGCGAAGATGGTGAACATATTGACTTCGCCGACCTTCTTGGTGTGAAGAAGTGGGAACCTACCATTCCAGCACAACTGGCCGGAAAAGTCAAGGGTAATTTTCCATCTTTTATTCCCAAGACCGACCAAGAACGTGTCCAAAATCTGTGGGGCAAGCTAACAGCGCCTGGCTCGCGGGTATATAAGGGCAATGATAGCGAAGGCAACCCAATTCTGGAGGACGTGCCTGGCAACAAATATGATGACTATACCTACGAAGTTACTGTTAAGCTTGATGGCTCTTCTATGACCATCTATATCGATGCTGATGGAAATTTCGGTGTTTGTTCCCGTAACTTGGATCTTGCCGAAACAGAAGGTAATTCTTTCTGGAATGTAGTACGCCGCGACCAATTGGAAGAAAAGATGCGTAAGCTTTTTGCTTCTTACGGTCCCATGGCAGTACAAGGCGAGTTGATCGGACCTGGAATCCAAGGAAATCATGAAGGCCTCAAGGAACTTGAATTCCGGGTGTTTGATATTTTTGATATCAAGTCTGGAACTTACGTGACTCCGCACCAGCGGTTCATGGTGACTGACCTTTATGGGTTCAAGCGGGTTCCGATTGTTCATAACCATATGGTGTTCGATACTTCACTTGGGCTGGATTATTGGCTTGCTATGGCCTCTGGACCTAGTATGATGGCTAATAGCAGAGAAGGTCTGGTTTTCACCTGCAATGAAGATCCATCTTTCTCTTTCAAGATTATCAGTAATGAATATCTTTTGAAGCATGGTGATCGATGATTTTAAGAAATACTCCTAGGATTGATCTTATGTTTGTCTGGAACTATTGGGCATTTGAGATCACTCCTAGGTTCAATTCTGGCCGCCCCTATACCTCATATAGATTTGGTCCAATTTTTATTAGAAAGTTTTGGAAATGACCGAAGTTAAGACCCGTTATTGGTGTGTATTTTATGTGCCAGGTTTTATGTTTTCTGAGACCAGCTCACTTAAAGTGGATTCTCCTGATTTTAAACCTGCGGCCACGGATTGGCCCCGGAATGCATTCGGCTATTATATCAACTCTCAAACCTATACGGTTGTTGATGGTGTAGAATATAAAGGTGAATTCAAGCAGATTGGACCAAGTTGTTATAAAGGTAACATTTATAATATCGATCAGGTTCGAGAAAGTCTGGCCCGAGGCGAAACAAAGTTTACTCGAACCTGCCTTCAGAATCTTGAATATAACAAAGAATTTTATGATCATGTACTTGAATGTGCTCAAGGTATGGTCCAATTTGACTCTAGACGGGATGTATTGGTCACATGAGATATTATCTAGACTGTGAATTCGATGGATTTGAAGGTAAACTTCTGACGATGGGTATTGCATCCGATGACGGCCGGGGGTTATATTTAATTTATGATACGGTTGCTATTGATCCCTGGGTGCAAAAGAATGTATGTCCGATTATCTATGATCTACCGGAAGATCCTAAAATTAAGTTTATTGGTAATGCATCGGCGCGAGGGGCGGCCGCCATTGCCGAATTCATGGAACATGATTATCAGATCAATATCATCACTGATTGGCCGGATGATATCAAGTATTTTTGCCAATCGATTATTACTGGTCCTGGTCAAATGATCGGACTTCCGTCGTTTTCTATGCATGTTGTTCGCGTAGATGCATATCCAACAGATTTAACCGGTGCAATTCAACACAATGCAATGTGGGATGCACTTGCTCTCAAACACTATATTAATTCTTAATCATTAGGAGAACTACGTGACTTATTTCTTTGCTTCTGGTAATACTTTCCGTGTGGCTCCCAATGAGTCTGTGGATATCCGCAACGAACTTCCTGTTGGTAATTATATTATCAAGGAAGATCCATTCAAGAACTTATATTTGGAAATGATCGATTCTTTTGATCTTCCCAAGAAACTTTATGGTAATACGACGCGGTATGCTGCCCGTATTCTTAATACCTATAATGATAGGTCAACTTCAACTGGCGTAATGTTGTCAGGTGAAAAGGGTTCTGGTAAGACACTTCTGTCCAAGACGGTATCGATTGAGGCGGCCAAGCTTGGTTATCCTACTATTGTTATTAATGATGCATGGTGTGATGATCGATTTAGTCGCCTGATGCAAGATATTGTCCAACCGTGTGTTGTCCTATTCGATGAATTTGAAAAGGTATATGACCAAAAGGAACAAGAATCGATTCTTACATTGTTCGATGGTGTATTCCCGACCAAAAAGTTGTTCATTCTTACTTGTAATGACAAGTACAGAGTTAATGACCACATGAGAAATCGACCAGGTCGTATTTTCTATGCTATCGATTTTAAAGGACTCGAAGAAAAATTCATCCGTGAATACTGCGAAGAAAACCTAGTCAACAAGACTTATATTTCTAAGATTTGTCTGTTCTCTAATATGTTCTCCGAGTTTAACTTCGATATGCTGAAGGCTCTGATTGAAGATATGAATAGATATGACGAATCTCCAGAAGAGGCCATTAAAATTCTTAATACGAAGCCAGATGCCGGCCGAGGAAACGGCAAATATTTCACCGCTGTACTTACTCCTGGAATTAATGTAGAGTCTTCTATTGACGAAATCAAAAAGATGGGCATCGTCACCCAACGGGTACATTGTAATCCAATGATGATTGGATTCTGCATTGAAGTAGACATGGAAGAAAAAGAGTGGTATTTTGAGTTTTCTCCTGGAGATATTGTAGACGCCAACATTAAAGAAGGCAAATTTACTCTTCGCAATCGTGAAGGTGATCACCTTGTGCTTACCAAGGAAGAATCCAAAACATTTGACTATATGAGTTATCTAGTATGAACAGAACCATTATTGTAGACGTTGACGGAACTATTGCGGATGCTTCCGGAAGGAAGCATTGGGTAGCCAGTAAACCAAGAAACTGGAAGGCTTTCTTTGCTGATATCGAAAGCGATCCTCTTATTCTTCCTGTATCGAAGGTAATCGAAGCATTGTCAGAAACTGGCATTTATGATTTGGTTATTTGCACAGGCAGGGCAGAAGAATACAAGCCTGCTACTTTGCGATGGCTACACCGACATTTTCCTGATGTACATTTTTCTGCTTATTACTTCCGCAAAGATGGTGATTACAGAGATGATACAGAAATTAAGAAAGATATGTTAGATCAAATGAGAAAAGATGGATTTGATCCTATCATGGCTTTTGATGACCGCAAGAAAGTGGTTGACATGTGGGTGGAAAATGGTATCTTTGTATTTGATGTTGCACAAGGAAAGGGTAACTTTTAATGCAAATTATTACAGATAAAATTCCGGCAATGGCTAAACTCAATGCCACAATTGCCGAAATTAAAGAACTCCTTGGATACTCAAATGAAGAAGTTGATGTAACCGATCCTTCATATGAAACGACAAAAAAGCCTCCTTTGTTTTGGATTGCTGGCGGTGCAATTACTGCGGCCGTAACAGGAGCCAAAATCAATGATTATGATCTATTCTCACCTGAACCACACAAGGTAGTAGAAATCCTTAAAAAGGAAGTTGGTTATTGTACGTTTGAGACAGAACACTTTGTTAATTTTTGGATCAACGGATGTAAGGTCCAAGTTATTCTTCGTTATGCACCCGAAGATCCAAACGCTATTTTCGAAACATTTGATTTTACCATTGTGTGTGGTGCATATAACGGCACTACATTCTATTGTCATGATAGATTTTGGCAAGATATTGCGTCGAAGAGATTGGTGGTTAACAAACTTTATTTTCCACTAAGATCAATGGAAAGAATGGCTAAGTATTCAGGTAGAGGATATACGCCTTGCCCCTTTGGTTTGCTAGAACTTGCGAAGACAATTAACAGAATGACTATCGATTGGGATAATCCATCTGAGAATGATCTTAGTTTTTATTCAGACGGCACACCTCGTTTTAATGGACCTGACTAAAATGGAAATGTTTACCGCAATTGCCGTTATGGTTTATATTCTTGGATTTTTTATCTTGTTTGCATGTTTAGTTGAGTCTCCATTTTTGTTTGGTCCCAGTCCTATTATGGCATTCTTTTGGCCACTTATGTTACTGAAGCACATGATCGAAGAATTCTGGAAATATTTCAGTCGATGGAACTTCAAAAGCTAAATAATTTTTTATTTTTAGGAGAATAATTTTGACATACTATGTGAAACAATTTCGATCCGGCCGCTTTGTGTGGCGCTATCCAATGAGCCACCAGCCTGGTCTCCCGACCGTGCAAGAAGCCATTAGGTTCGGTGAGGTACGCGGCCTGGACTTCACCGTGGTCGATGCCGACGACAATTTGGTTTATACCGCAGGCGCGCCTTTGTCGGAAAATAAAAACATTTTTATCCAGGACTAGGTTGCCATTCCCTGGGGTACCTGTAAGTTAAGGATATAGACAGAGACGAAAGAGAAATTCACATGAACAAGCATCTGGTTGTTGGTCCTGGTGGAGTCCGTTGTGACTGTTGTTTCCCGGCTCCTGGGTCTAAGGAACGGCGCCTCAAGTTTCGAATCGCCAAGCGAAATGAAGCTAAAGCTGCCTGGAAGTGTGAAGAATATTAAGCCCTCTTGGCGGAATTGGTAGACGCGACAGACTCAAAATCTGTTTCCTAACGGAGTCCCGGTTCGAGTCCGGGAGAGGGCACCATTAAAACAGGGAAATAAAATGGGTTATTATACTAGATATTCACTTGATCTGGTCGTACCTAATACGGCCAGTTATGAGCCAGAAACTGTAATTGAGCAACTCCTATGTGATTGTGAAAATGCAACTTGGGCTCTGGAAGAAGATGGAACTTCCAAAAGCGAAACAAAATGGTATGATTGGCACAAGGATATGAAGGCATTTAGCCTTAAATATCCCGAAACGGTATTTGTGCTTAAAGGCGAAGGCGAAGAAACCGGCGACCTTTGGGTGTGTTATTTTTACAATGGCAAAAGCCAGGAAGAACCCGCTCAAATTTTTTATGGTCATTTTGATCCGGAAAAACTAAAATAACCACTTGCCAATCTATATATATCCTGTAAGATAAGAATATGAGTTGAACGAGAGATTTTGGGTCGTCTAAAAAGCCGAGGACGTTCCGACGGGAGAAAATGCCAGCGTAGCCAACTGGACGGATCTATTGATCCGTCGTCTAAAAAGGCAGGACACTCCGACTGGAAAAACGTAGGTGCAAATCCTACCCCAAAAGCAAAATGGTGAAACACGACCAAGAATGGACCCCACCAATGAGTGGCCAACCCCCATTCGGTAGCTCAGGCTTTGAACCTGATGGTGCCAGGTGACAGTGATTTGAATGGTGGTATGTAAAGACCAGCCAGCCGTAGAATTAAGGTAGGGTAAATCTTTCGGGACATAAATACCCAAAAGGAGAACTCTATGTATAAATGTATATATTGCAATAAGGAATGTAATACTACAAATTCGATAAAAAATCATGAAAGACTTTGCAAGTTAAATCCAAATAGACAATCAAGTGGATTTGATTTTATCAATAATACAAAGTTTTTTTGTGAGTTTTGTGGTTCTGGATTTACAAAAGGAAATTTTAAAAAACATATTAATTCGTGTAATTTAAATCCTTCCTTTCTAGATGCAAATAGAAAAGAATGTGTTGTTTGTGCAACCGTGTATTATAAAAATACAGAAACTTGTTCACATGCATGTTCCAATAAACTATTCAGATCGGGTGCAAAAAATGGCAACTGGAATGGAAATAACTACCAATCTATATGTTTTTCGGAACATGGTAAAAAATGTTTAGTCTGTGATGAAACAAAAATTGTTGCGGCCCATCATGTAAACGAAGATCATACTGATAATAGACCAGAAAATATAGTGCCTTTATGTCCAACACACCATCAATACGTACATAGTAGATATAAAAACGAAATTCAGCCTATTATAGATAATTACCTATATACTAAATATAATTCATCTCTGGCGAAGTAGGGCAAGATTACTACGGCCCTTGGAAGGCCGTGAACCTGGGGCAGCGCCAGGGCTGGAGACCAAATATCTCCCGCAGGGCGATGACCCCGTAAGTCTGGAGCGTAATAAGATCGGCTGTGGCCCCGCGGCCGTCGACCAATCTGGGGTGAAAATCCCAAGCGGGGTCCAAGTTTAGGTAGAAATACCAAAGTTATTGGTGTGAATCCCGAGTTGGATAAGAAAATATAAATAAACTTAAAAAGGTTTAATTGATGTTTTCTTATTCAATATTTCTATCCGAAGAAGAAAAAAAACACAAAACTCTCCATGCTTTTGATATGGATGAAACACTGTTTGCACATGATCCTAAAAAATTAAAGATACATGTAAAAGACGAAACTGGTAAAAAAGTACAATCGCTCACTAATCAAGAATTCAATACACATACATTAGAACCCGGTCATTCTTATGACTTCTCTGATTTTAAATCCGCCGAAAAATTACATAAGACTGCTCGTCCTATTCGCAAAATGTTAGCGAAAATGAAGGCGATACATAGAAATGGCGGAAAGACTGAAATATTGACTGCTAGATCAGACTTTGATTCGAAAGAAAAGTTTGGTCATTTTATGAAAAGTTATGGTATAGACATTAATAAAATCCACGTCCGGAGGGCCGGTAATAATCCAGGCCGGCCCTCCGATACTAAGAAAAAAATTGTATCAGATTTAGTTAAGAAACACGGATATAAGGAAGTCCATCTATATGATGACTCCCACGAAAATCTTCAAAAGTTTTTGTCATTAAAAGATGAACATCCACATGTAAATTTTGTGGCTCATCATGTGGATCACAACCACGATACTGGGGAAACTCATATCAGAACAGTTCAAAGGCAAAAATAATGAAATCTTATCTTTCTTATCTCAATGAAGAAAAAGTAAAAGAGCAAATCGATTTATTCGCAAAATTTGCGGCAAAAGAACTTGGTTTGGAATCAGTACCTAAAATCATAATTAAAACAGATTCGCATTTACCTGGACGGATTCCAACATTCGGTCAATATTCTCCTATGGATGAAACCATTACTATTTCGACCAAAGGCCGGCATATTATGGATACATTCAGGACTTTGGCCCACGAATTCGTTCACCATCGCCAAAATCTTAACAATGAATTGCACTCGGAATCTGGCGTCACCGGTTCTGACCATGAAAACGAAGCCAATGCGCTCGCCGGCATAATTATGAGAAAATTCGCCACCGGGCAAGGATTTTTGGAATAAGTGGTTGCCTTTTAGGCCAGATGGTCTAATATGAATTATAAGATGAATTTGTGAGAGAGAGAGACACCGGAAAAATTGTAAAGACCACATAGCTCAATTGGATAGAGCAACAGCCTTCTAAGCTGTAGGTTGGGGGTTCAAGTCCCTCTGTGGTCGCCATAAATATATACTCCAAAAACGGAGTATATTATGTCAAAAATCACCAAGAATACTGTTCGTACCGGCGGAAAAGCCACAACTATTACTGAGCGGGCTAGATCAGGCGGCACAACTACTACAGTTACCCGTAATACAAAGACCGGCAAGACCCGGACTACAGTGAGAACAACTACTGGCGCCGGCACAACTTCAAAGAAATGGTAAATGAGTACCTTTTATTTCGACGAAAACAATAGGATGTTGTCATTCGAACAATGGTGTTTGTCGGAATCAATTGTCGATACCCCGACTGAATTCGGTACCAATAAAGAAAAAAATAACGGCGAAATCAAATCTGAATTCGGCAACCATTATACTTTCTTTACCCATAAAGGCAACCACCATGCAGTGATAATCCAGACACCGGATGCTAATGGTGAGCATGAAGTCGGTATGGGTACTTCAAAAGATCATTCATTACATATCATGCATTACAGTGATGTTCGCCAGCCCCATGGAAGTCCCATTGGTGCATTTGGTAAAACTATGCATATCATACATCATATCGCAGATAAGCATAATATTAAAAAGCTTAAATTTCATGGCGCCGATCCTAGACTTGGTTCCATGTACGAACGTCTTATGACCAATAAACATTTTATTAAATCAATGGCCGATAAAGGCTGGAGACACAAGGTCACTGCTGTTTCCAAAAAGAGGAACCATTCGGATATCGTGGATCATTCGAAGGTATTTCATTTCGAACGGGACTAATTTTTATGGTTGCCTTCTCCATCGCCTCCTTTAGATTGGTAAATGTAGAGAACAACGAGGAATTCATGGAAACCTATCAAGAAAGAGTCGGCCGCTATCGTATCCTCCGTCATGAGGACCTTCCGCCTGAACACAAGGCCCAGTATCGCCTTCGCGGTATTGATCCGGATGACCTTTGGTCCCTGATCTGGTCTTTCGATGATCTTGAGTCCGCGGAGCAGGAACTTGAACGGTCTAATGCCCGCAAGCCGGACTTCTATACCTATCGGTTGGTTGACGCAGGTGCACCCGAGTATATTGAACGTAGTGCATGGTTTTAACAGACTATATAATGCACCACTTTATGGAGACATTATATGACTGAAATTATTACAGGGAATGATGATTTAAAAACATTATTTTATTTTCCCTCTGCTGTATATCAAAGCATGAAACCGGAATTTATTCCCGTTGTCTCAGAATTGTGCGAAGAATATTTAAAGAAACTAAATCGACCAAGTAATTGTACCGCATTATACCCAGTTGATATGTCTTTGGGTTTCCAAGATGATCCTCGGGCAAAAGAATTTGCTGATTATATTAAAAAGACTTCTTACGGAATCTTGGCATCTCAAGGATTTAATATGTCTCATTTTAATATGAGGCTACATGAACTTTGGTGTCAAGAACATTATAAGTCTTCCGGGCAAGAAGAACATATTCATGGATTCGGAAATCAAATTTCTGGATTTTATTTTCTTGATTGCCCAGAAAATTGTTCTCGGGCAATGATACATGATCCAAGGCCAGCTAAGAAATTCGCGAATCTTCCAGAAAAAAATATGAGTCAGGCAACATATGCGAGTCATACTATTGGATTCGTACCGCAACCTGGATTGTTTATTTTCACAAATTCTTGGTTGCCACATTCATTTTCTAGAAATGGATCAGATGACCCGTTTCGATTCGTTCATTTTAACTTGAGTCTTATGCCGGCACAACAAATGAATGAACCTGCCGCGGAAATCATTTAATGGTACACAAATATCTTATTAGATTTAATAAAACTCGCGGCCTTCCTGGTAGAGGAACTATGGATCACGTTTGGCGGGTATTCGAAGATGACAAAGAATATTTGTTAAAAAACGTCCAAATTCTAGTTCCTAGTTGGACAGAAGTGTCTACTTTGCCTAATGGACATGATGATTGGAATATTGCTTGTTATGGTACCATGACAATTGACCGAGAAAAGTCAATAGCGACAATTACGAGCCAATAAAAAAACTACTACTTCCAACCGAAATTGTGTCAGAACAAGATGCTCGGTCGCCAATACGACAGACTTTATTCCCAGATACTGAGAATGTAGAAGATCCTGTTACCATTGTTATTGTGCCTGTATGACTTCCATGTGGAGTCACATTTGATCCTATATGGGCAATACTTTTACCCTCAATAAAAAATGTTGGAGCGCCGGTAACTTGAATGATACCGGCGCTTCCGTTTACGTAATCGATACTTTCTCGGGCTACTCCGGGCATTATGATTTAATAAACTGGAGACCTTGAGCAAAGGTCCTATTATTGAAAAGAGTCAATACTTGGCGACGTGGATTGTTTACATTAAATGATAAATGTAGCCAATAAGGTTTATTACCGAAACTATTATGTTCGAGTAATAATTGGTCAAAATTAGGAACATTATCTCTGATCCATTGGGCGTATGTCAAATATAACTCTGGATTTTGTTGGGCAGAAGCAAATTGAATGTCGGCCGCTTGGCCTTTACAATGTTGAGATAGATTAGAACCTGTTGTGTTATCGGATCTAAATGCACTTGTTACACTCATATCTGGATATTTTGTATAAATTTTTTCTAAAATATTTAAAGATAATAATTGAAGATTGCCTGCTATTTGGGCTTCTGTTAATCCATATTGAGCTTTCAATGGATGGGCGCCAGCCGGCGTGCCGATGGTCAATCGACCTAACGTGAAATGTGGAGACAATTGGAGATTCACAGGGAATGAATCCAGGCTGGATACCGGGGCTATCTTGTATTGGATACCAGAATTCGACGGAGCTAATGTGGTGTCTGCGGTGCCAGTTCCGGTAGGTGTGGCATTTAAATCGGCTTGTGTGATAAGTCCTGCCTTGATCGCCGCCTGAGCCGCTTGAGCAAAATGTTGTGGATCGTCGTCGGATTCCAGGAACATATGTTCCACGATAGTCGAATAGGTTAGTCCCGTACCATAACTCACATTAGCTATAGGAACCGATCCAGGAACGGTTGGGGCGACTGTTGCGCCTTCTTGGAAGTGAACCGTAGCTCCGTCTCCATTAAACTGTCCGGCCGCTGCCAGGTTCATTGTCCCGCCGGCACCGACCTTGAAATCAGTGGCAGCCTTCAAATTAATATCGACGGCAGATTGCAATGAGGTCGCAGATTGCGATATCATATCCAAATGAGATCCTACTGATATTGAAGTGTTCGCAGAAGAAGTCAGAAGATTATTTTTGGACGACACATGTGTATTATTGCCGGCGGTAGCTTTGATATCGACATTAGCTAATAATTCTACATTCCCTTTGGTGGCTTCCATTACTATATTATTGGCTTTCATTCGAATATCGCCGGCGGAAATAAAACTCATTCCTTTTTCGGCTTGGATGACAACCGAGCCTCCAACTCTTAATGTAACGTTGCCTTTTACACTAACTGTTGCTGTGCCTTCAACGTAAACATTTTCATCATGCAAAGTAATATGATGGTTCCGACCTACAATTTTCATCACTCGGTCACCGGTATTATGAATTTCTTCATACGTACCTGATTTATGCTGTTGTAATAGTCTTTCGTGACCTGGAGTGTCATCGATTTCTATTATATGTCCGGACTCTGTTCTATTTGTTTTTACGTATGGATATTGACCTTTGAATGGAAAATTAGGTTCGATTGCATGTTGTTGGATATATCGATCTGTTCCATACGTGAATGTTTTGGCAAAATTATTGGCAGGATTCGTAATAGATGCGACAACATCTTTATAAACAATACTTACTTCTCCACCAGAAGAAACAGTATTTGAAATATTGAATATTGAATCTATAGTAGGAAGAGTGAAATTGCTTGTATTGATGGATGAAATATAATTCGTGAAATCAAAATTCGAAGGTGTTCCGCCGGGGAATAAACTAATAAAATCGAATGGATTACTTGAGCCAATTCCTACCGCGGCGGCCGTTGCTCCTGATGTACCAACAATTACCGACGGAACAGCAATGGTACCAAATTGCATTTGTATTGTTACAATATTGTTATTGTAATCAACAGAAATAACTTGGCCAATTGCTGTGCCCGAAGTAACTTCTTCTCCTACCGTAAATTTACCGGTCAACGGAGTCATAGTTATAACAAGAGTAGAAGTTGTGCCTAATACTGATTGTGTAACGTCGGCTATAGTTCCAGCAATGGCACCAGTAATATTACCAATAAGATTGGTAGGATCAATTGTAGACATTAATTACCTTTTACATTTCCCGAATCATTATTTGTCGTAATTTGAGCATTTGGATCCGGAACTGATGCTCCTCTTTGTGGAACATTTACTTTATTCAATGCAGCCAATGTTTGTGCTGCATATTGGATTCTTTCGCCTACATGGTCTTTGCCTTTGGCAGGTCGCTCGAATTCGGCCATAACATATCGGGTGGCACCTTCTAGTGTAGAAGTATCATATGTGCCTGCCCATACACCTTTACTAATTGTAACAGGTCCATTAGCTTTTAATCCTGGAATAAGGCGTTGTCCATAAACTCCATCAAGTTCTTGCATAAGATAACCAAGATTAGCTTCATCTGATTGTGGTGTTTTTCCTGTATTCTTACAGTAATCTAGAAAAAGATCAAGTCTATCGTTGGTCCATTGGGCCCAACCATAACCAACTCTCTTGGTTCCTCTTGGTGGCGGTTGATCTTGAGGAACTCCATGTAATGTACCATATTCACGAATAGCTTTGAACCCGTTGGATTCAAGCCACATGTTACCTACGATAGCACATGCATGATAATCTTTCATACCATATCTGTCTTGGATGATTTTGGCGAATGTTGCGGCTCTATTTGGCAATGATTTACTTCCTTCTGGTAAATTGATTGGAATTCCTAAAGGACCCAATGCTGATGCGACTATTTGTGAATCAATAAGTCCATTTTGTGGTACACCATAATTTAGTTGTCCTGTTCCACCTGCAATTGTTCCAATGATAAACGGGATTTGACAATCTCTTCCGTCAAGCCAGAAACCCATGACATGAGTTCCAGGCACAGGTCCGACTGGAGAGTGTCCAATTCCAAAAGCGGCGGCTGAATAGATTGGTTGTAAACACATGGCCCACGGAAGGTCTTCTGTGGGAACAAGGGTTTTATCAGTTGGATGTGTTCCAAATACTCTGACTTTGATCCGCCCAAGGCAAAGAGGATCGTCTCGGTCTTCAACGATCCCAAAGAACCAATAGAATCCATTTCTTCCCATAAAATGGTTGTCATTTGTATTTTCCATTATTTTATTACTTTAATTGATGGGGTCAAAGCTAGATCAATTTGTTTTGCTAATTGTACTTGCGATAGTTTGTTTATATCAGATGTGAGTGAATTGATATTTGTATTTGTACGTTGTTCTGTTTCTTTTACTTCGGATTCGTATCCACTTTTATATAGATCCATCGTGGCAACATAAGCATTTTTCGTAAATTTATGCTGAATTGTTGCGATCAAAAAATTACCAGATAAAAATAAATCTTTATCAGGAGGATTAGTTAACCCTATGATTTCTGGATAATGTAAGTTAATTACATCACCGGCGCGAATTTCAGGATCACCGTATACTTCCATTGTCGTCATATTTTGGGCCAACCTGGTAATATAGCTCGCCTTTGACCCATATACATTTTCGAACCAAGTATCCGGTAATGTAGAGTCTTTGGCAACCATAAATTTTTTAACATATACATCAGTATTTGCCGCGGAAGAAGTATTAGTGCCACTGGTGTTTGTTGTTGGACTAGTTACTTTATCTATGAACGCAACAGAATTTTCTGGATAATTTGCCAAAGATACTGTGTTTTTGTTTTCGTCTTTGAACCGAAATCTGGTTTCAGTGAATGTATGGTTGATAAAATCATATACTATAGTTGAATTTTCGAAATATCCCTTTTTCAATTTTTCTATAGTATCGAATTTATTTTTAATTTTGAATGATATTACTGTCTTGAATGCATCAGTCTGATTGTCTGTGATATTAGGATTTTTAATATAATACGTATACAATGAAGAATTTGACGTTTGTTTCTTGTGCCCATCCAATATAATCTGTTCTAAATTTTTGAAATGAAAAACGCCATCTGTTGTTTCAAAACAAAGAAATGCTGCTATTTTGTTGTCGGCCTGGTCGACTGATCTACGGGCTAACATTTCCAATGTTTCAAATGGCGTAAGTCTAGGTATAATAATATTTTGTTGGCCTCGCGTAGGTTGTATGTCAAGTGTTTTATTTGTTTTCAAATATGAGGTGAAAATGTCAGACGCAATGTCATTGATAGCAGACTTATAAGATTTTTGAATAAGTGTTGTGGCATCTTTGAAATGTTCTACACTCGCAAAATGTAATTGGTATTTTCTGTTCTTAAAATTTGGCTCATTTTCAATTCCTTCGATTTTATATATTTGGAATCCAAGGGTAACGTCTGGCTTGCCTGCGACTTCATAATTGACCGCAAGAAATTCTTCTCCGACAATTGGAAAATATACGTTGCCCGATCCTTTGACTCCGTTCATGAGTCCAATAGAATCAGTAATAGTAATCGTTCCATACAAAGTAGGCGAAAAAATGTCTTCATAGATCGTCATTGCCAACATTTGCAATGTGATATCTATGGTTTTTGTTCTATCTGTATTCAATAGAAAAACAGAGAAATTTTTCAGGGAGCCTAATTCTTTGTAGGCTTCATTATTTTGGACTGCCATTTATTGCACCAATAATGCTTTAAGTTGCTTGCTAATATCTGAAGTATAAGTTTTATCCAATAGACGTATGAACTTTTTCTTTTCGTTTTTGTCGAATTCTGTAGTGTATAGATCGACCGAATTATATTGTGTTGTATCATATGTACTATTTGTTGATATCATAATATTGTTATCTTGTACAACAGGCAACCAATTATATGGATCCGATACTCCAGAACTAAGATAAGAATTCGACGTCAATACTACGTTTGTTATTTGATTAACATAATATGTGACGGGAATTTGTTTGTATCCGATAATTGTTTTTTTGGCCACGTTAATTCCATCGTTCGCCCCAGTTGAACTTTCATATTTCTTTGCAATATATCTATCAAATTGTACTCCAGACAAAGGCCAATCATAATAAGGATCGATAATATTATTAACAAGATAGATAATCCACACATAATCTGTACTGTCATAATAATCAAAAGCTAGATTTTCGGCTCTCTCTCCGTCTTTGATAACATAAGGATAATAAATCGTAGATTGTTCTTTTGATCCTTCGAGTAAACGAATTCTCATCAACAAATTTTGTACGTTGACATTATTATAATCAATTACAGGAAAGTTTTCGAAATATTTCATTATTTGATGTCCTCTCGGGTGAGAACAATTCTTTCTTGGAAACTTAAACTCATGATTACAGAAACAGGATCACCAGTACCAGCAAAAAAAGCTGGATGTCCTTCGTTATCATATTTGAAATCAACTGATGTCAAGAACATTCCTTGTGTTGAAAATAAAATCAATGAAGGATTTTGTTGCCCGTGGAATGATATTTTGAAAATATCCGGATAATTAAATGCGAAATCGGATGACTTTGCAGGAAGAGCATGTGACTTGAAAAAATTCATTATTTGAGTTATATTTTGACTTTCTTGTCTGTTTTTGGCAACCAATTTCCATATAAATTGATGTGACTTTAGATCCATACCATTGAACGTCAATGATAGATTTGGATTTTGACTTTTGCCGAGAGCTTGACTTCCAACCGAAGTTATTTGATCTGCTAACCCACCAAGGTTTGGACCGCCTTTGCCGGCAAAAGCTTTGGAAATATAATTTCCGCCTGCATTTAATGCCGTCGCGGCGGTTTCTTGGGCCCCAATTAAAGCGAGGTCCCCGGCTCCAGGTCCGTTCATTGCTCTATTGCCGGCTGCGCCAACTTGTTTGATCCATTGAGAAGGATCGTTACCTGAAATATCTTTGGCAAAGCCACCAATTACACCTAATGCATCGGTTTTATAGTTTATCTTATAAGAATCAGAAAGACCGCCAGTTGGCATAGGAAGGAATACTGTACCTATTCCATTTCCTCCGCCCGGAGTCAAAGCCGGTTTATCTCCAGCAGCATCTCGGCTATACTTAAATGCACTAATAGCCATAAAGTCTTGATACGTTGATTGTAAATCGGAAGGAAATACAAGTCCTGCTTTAGTTTTTAATGAACTATTATTCATTACTGTGGCAGGATCTGTTCTGGTGGCCATGTTTCTACCTAAATATTGAACCGAGTTTCCTCTTATTTAGTGTATAATTTTATGAATCCAAATATTTGCCAAATTTGTAATAGAAATTTCAAATCTAAGCTTTCGGAAATAAGACATGTCAGCCAAGCACATAAAAAAACATCAAAAGAGTATTATGATTTATTTTACAAAAAAGAAGTAGAAGGTAACTGTTTTGTTTGTAATCAAGAAACAAAATTTTTAAGTATTGTCGAGGGGTATGCAAAAACATGTTCGCATATTTGCGGCGGAAAATTACACAGAAAAAATCTTTCATTTGAAGCAGAAAAATTTCAAAAATTTAAAGAATGTGTTTCAATTAACCAAAAAAATATTTGGAAAAATAGAACGACAGAAGAAAATATAACAATTCGAAACAAAATTTCTAAAACATCCACCTCGAATAATAGCAAATTAACTAAAGAAGAATTAGCTATAAAATACAGTAGATATCATACGTGTGATGACAAAACTATCGATAGATTAAATAAATTAGGCGCAGAACAATGTATAAAAAATATACAAAATCAAACATCAGGGTTCAATAAAGCAATGAAAGGTAAATTCAAACCAAATAATCCAAAAAAATACAAAGGTGATCCGACGAATATTATTTATAGAAGTTCATATGAATTCAAATTAATGACATTTTTAGACGCAAATCCAAATGTATTGCAATGGAACTCAGAAGAAGTTATAATTCCGTATAGAAGTCCTATTGATGGCAGAATACACAGATATTACGTGGATTTTTGGGTTGAACAAATCAATAAAGATGGCAAAAAAGAAATTCTACTAATCGAAGTAAAGCCTTCGGTCCAATGTTCACCACCAAAATTACAAAAAAAACAAACAAAAACTTATGTAAATGCCGTTGCAACTTGGCTAATAAATGAAGCCAAATGGAAAGCCGCGGAATCATTATGTGAAAGTAGAGGCTGGAGATGGCAAATAATTACCGAAAAAGAATTGTTTGGCCGGTCTTCCTAAATATCAAAGGATAAGGGAAACAAATGGCTTCTGTTACAGACAAATACGTATTCAGTACAATTTTACAAAAAGGATTGGCCCAAGGCCAGTTTCCTAATCGTACCCAGGCTGCCAGAAATTGGTATAGAAATCAGGCAGCACAAGTGACCGGAGCAACACCGGCCGGTATTTTTGAAGAAAAAAATGCCAGTTTACAATCAAGTATTATCCCTGGACAAATGTACATGTTCGTCTATGATGCAAAAACAAAAGATAAACTTCCATATTGGGATAAATTTCCATTAATATTTCCATTTGATTATGCCGACGGCGGATTTTATGGAATTAATATGCACTATTTGAATCCGAAATTACGCGCGGTACTGATGGACTCCCTATATACAATTGTTTCTGACAGTCGATTTGATGACAAAACAAAAATCAGATTAGGCTATCAGACATTAAAACAATTCAGTACTCATAGGTTGATTAAGCCTTGTATTAAACGATATTTGAACACCCATGTCAAATCAAGATTTATTTTCATCAATCCTATACAATGGGACATAGCATTGTTTCTTCCTACAGAACAATTTACGGGAGCAACAAAACAAAAAGTATGGGAAGATAGCCAAAGGATGACCAATGAGCTTTAAAGTTTCTGATTTTTCGAATAAAGTAACAACTTATACGAAACCTTCTCATTTTGAAGTGTCTTTCACTTTGCCTACTTGGGCTCAATCAAAAGGTTATAATGATTCTGATTTTGTTCGTTTGCGTTGTCACAGAGCATCTTTGCCTGGTCTTGAATTCCAAACATTCGCAAACAGACGCGGCGGCGGCGGAGTCGAAGAATATTTTCCATATGGCGTCAAGTATCCTCCAATTCGTATGTCATTTTATAATGATGACCAAGGTAAAATCTATAGACTATTCAGAGATTGGTCAAATCAAATAATCTCAATCGGAGATGATACGAGTAATGATAATTCATATAGAGTTAATTACAGAGACACGTATATTTCTAGATGTACAATAGACCATTTCAATCCTCAAGGAGGCATTGCAATGCGATATAATGTACACGATATTTATCCATATCAAGTCTCTGATACTTCAGTAAGTTGGGATGCGACCGATCAAATTACCAGTATCGATGTGGCATTTTTATATAAAAACTGGACTTTCTCGGCGGACAATTCAATAACAAATTCGCAATCTCCAGTAAATTATGTAAATCAAATTATCACGAATTTGCCTGGAACCCCAGGTACAATTTTTTAATCAATAAGGATTTTATAGTATGACTTTACCTAAAATTCAGTATCCAGTATTTTCTGAAACTATTCCTTGCACACAACGGGTAATCCAATTTCGGCCTTTTCTTGTAAAAGAAGAGAAAATTTTGCTTATTGCCCAACAATCAGACGAAAAAGAAGATCAATTGAGTGCAATTACTCAAATATTAAATAATTGTATCATCGATGAAGTTAATATTGACGAACTTCCGATATTCGCCATTGAATATCTATTCCTTAAAATTAGGGCAAAATCTATCAACAATATTGTAGAATTGAAATATCAAGATACAGAAGATGAAACTGTTTATGATTTTTCATTGGATTTGGATAAAATAGATATAGACAATACATTAACCAAAAACAATATTATCCAAATAAATGAAAATATTGGATTAGTCATGAAATATCCTAGTTTCAAATCAATGAAGAAATTTTCAACTTATGATTCTTCTAATCCAGAAGATACTATCGAAATAATTGCACATTGCATTGACAAAATTTATGATGCTGATACTGTATATCCTGCATCCGAAAGTACAATTGAAGAATTAAAAGAATTCATTTCCAATCTTCGGGTTGATCAAATGAGTAAAATCTACGAATTCTTTGAATCTATGCCAAAGTTAATTCACACTTTTGAATATAAAAATAAATTAGGAAATGATAGGAAAATTGTATTGGAGGGCCTCTCTGATTTTTTTCAGTAGGGCTGGCACATAACAGCCTTTCGAATTACTATATATTAAATTTCAATTTGATGCAACACCATAAATACTCATTGACAGAAATAGAAAATCTTATACCATTCGAACGCGATATCTATGTTTCATTACTAAATCAATTCTTGGAAGAAGAATACGAACGATTAAGGGATAGCGCAGGATGAACGCAAATTTAAAGTATATCGATAATATTTTTAAAGATATCGATGGTCATCCTTCGTCAAAACGATGGATCACATTCATTTGTCTTGTAGCATTACTCATAGCATTTTTTTCTGATTTGTTTTGGGGCTACAAGATGGATGGAATTATTTTTGACGGCATTAAAGATATTACAATTGCTGGATTAGGATTTACTGGTCTTGAACAATTTGCCAAAAAAAGTGCAAATGGTCCAAATACAGTTACAAATATATTGAATGAATCAGATAAACACTAATGGCCGATAAAACACCCCAAATAAAAATTGGCGATACCACGTATATCAAACAAGACGATACTTGGGTCGACAAAAAATCAAAAGCACCGGCACCACCCGGAATGCAAAATGTATTGGAACAAGGTTTAGCAAAATCACAAAAAGAAACTGTACCGGTAGAAGATAAAAGCCTAAAAGTTGATTTGTTGGCCTTACAAAATTCAGTAGAAAAAGGCGACAGCAAAGAACAAGAATCTTTACTTGCGCTCATTGATAGAGTAAAAGAACTTAATAAAACCATGGGTGGAGTTGAGTCTGAAGTTTCGACTCTTGGTGATAAATTGCAACGTGGGCCAGGAGCAGGACCAAATGAATCTCCTATGTCGCCACAGGACCAAATCAAAAGTATTAAATTATCAATAGGTGAATTACTTAAAGCCGCCATCAAAGGTGCAATCGGTGAGGGCAGCCGATCTGGCGGCAAATTTATGGAAACATATAATCAACTCAGAGCAGTTCCTCAAATAGAAAAAGATCCAGCAACCGGCAAATATATTAATAAATTGACAGGGAAAGAACATGGCGAGAGTGATTACAAAGAAGAACAAGAAAAATACAACAATCGTCCGGGGCGGTTGGTCGCCGCGGGATCTTCCGCAATGGCAGGAATTGGAAAATACTTCCAGGGGGTCGGCGAAAGATTGGATCCCACAGGGATCGTGCGTCGGTTCAATGACCTTAACCAAAACAATAAAGACCAAATCAAAGCGAATGAATATGAACAAAAAAGACTCGCTGGATTGCCTGGCAGTGGATCCGATGCCCCTGACGCGAAACCGGCACTGAATACAGGCGATCATATTTCTGCCCAATCAGGCGTAAAGATTACGGATATAAGTCAAAATGTAATTACTAAATTAGCAGATGCGATTACTAAAGCAATAAAAGGCGAAACTCCTCCTCCTATCACACCGGAAGAAATTGCCCAAGACAGTCGACCTATGGCTGCAAATGATAATAAACAAGATGCCACCAAAGTACCTGAAGGAGATCCTAACGGAACTGGCGCAGGATTATTATTAGGGTTGGAAGCACTTTGGTCCACGTTCAAAAGTAAATTGGGAGATATCTTCGAAGGTATTGCCAAATTTGGTAAGAAAATGGCAGCTTCTGCCGGAGAATTCATTGGTGCTATTGCAGACAAGGCAAAGAAAATTGTTGGTGATTTACTAGAAGGCGCCGGGAAATTATTAGAAGGCGCGAAAAAATCTATTGGTGGTATTGCCGAAGAAGGCGGCAAATTAGTTAAAGGTGGTATGAAAGCAGTCGGTGGATTGGCCGAAGGCGCAGGTAAAGCTTTGGGGACCGGAGGTAAAGTTGTCGCCAAAGGCGCCGGTAGATTAGGCGGAGCTTTAATTCCAGGAGTCGGCGCCGGGATCGATGCATACTCTTCAGCGGAAGCCTATAAAAAAGGTAATAACTTGGCCGGTGGATTATATGCTGCCGGTGGTGCATTGAATGCTACTGGGGCAGCGGCCGATTTAACAGGAATCGGAGCCCCAATTGGTATCGCGGCTGATATTGCTGGGTTTGGTTTGACGGGCGCAGGTATGGCGGCCGAATTCTTTGGTGATCCATTTGCAAAAAAGAAACCTGCTAATGTTCCTTTAAAACCATCTGTTGTTCCTAAGACGGCGGCAGTAGCAGGCATGACAAACAAAAACGCGGCCATGAAAGATCAGGCCGCGTCTTCTAAGTTTAGTTCACCTATTATTTCTTCTGATAATAGCAGCAAAACCACTGTTATCAATCATAACTCGAATATGAGTATGATGTTGCCAACCGCAGCAGACCGAGGTTCACTGAAGTTGGCAACATACACTTAATTATGGGATTTGATGCCCAGGTGTTGCATGATCAACTGACGTTGTATTGTCGTCAGCCACAACTGTATTTTCTACAGGAGCAGGAACGGGCGTACTATTCTTTTTCGAACATGCCGAAATAGATAGAGCGGCGACCGAAAGACCAGCAATCATAATATTACGTACTACATGTGAAGTCATATTAATCTTCCTTTGTTAAATTCTTAAAATATTCCATGAAATCTTCTTCTTCTGTCTCCTCGGCTTCGGCCTTTTTTGGGGCCTTACGCTTTGGAGTTGCATCAAAAGGGATATCGTCCTCGTCATCAACCTCCACTTTCTTGGCTTTTGTTGAAGATCGACGCGCAGGTAGATCATCTTCTTCTTCTAAGGCAAGGACTTCGTGCAGTCTCTTCTTGAGATCCGCATAAGGCTTAAATTCACTTGGTTGCAAAAATGCTTGAAGTGAATGTTCTGACTTCCAAATTCTTTCTAGTTCCTCGTCGTCATCCAACAAAGGAGCCACATCCGCGAAGTCTGACTTATCGTAGTTACGATAATTATCAACTTGACGAATCTTGAGACGGAAATTTGCGCCTTCCCAAAGATCGTATGGATTTACTGGAGTTTCATCCTCGAACGATGGATTCATTAGATCATTTAGCTTGTCGAAAATCTTCTTGCCATACTTGAATAGGAAGACCTTGCCTTCATTTTCAGGATGAGCAGAATCTTTTACGACATAAATGTTGGAAACATAATACAAGCGACGCTTTTGTCTGCGTACTTGTTCGCGCTCAGGAGACTTATCGTCATCTGACATATTCCAGAGCTTACTATTATATTCACTGACCGGATCGTTTTGACCAATAGTTGTCAATGACTTTTCAATATACCACTTGCCTGTTGGACCCTTGAATGCATGGTCGAATAGTCGAACAAATGGGACATCTTCTGATCCGGGAGCGGGTAGGAATCGGATTGTAGCTGAACCGTTACCAGCCTTATCGGCTGTAGGTTGCCAAAACCGAGTATCATCGGCGCCATTCGCCGGCGAACTCATTTTATTCAATTCTGCCGTTAGCTTCTCTAGTGATGACTGACGGTTCTTTTTTAGTGAGGCAAAATCTACCATGTTTTATTTCCTTGTATGTTTGTATGTTGCTATATGCGATTTATCCACTGTATTCATAATATATGGTATTTAGGCAAGCCCCAGGAGTCGAACCTGGTTTCTCCGACATGTACGGTGCATCTTATCCGAGATGCTAGGCTGCCTAAACTTTAGTATATCACAAGCCTTATAGGTTGGCAAATGATAGTTTATCGTAGTTCCGAAGAAACCTCTTTTGACTATTTTTAATAGGATAAGAAGCAATCGCGGTCATTTCATTGTTTAGATCTGGTTCTAAAAAGAAAGTGTAATCAAAGTTATTTTTTCTAAGCAATTCACCAACATCTTCAAGGGCAGATAGATTATCCACACCAATAAGAGCAATATGAAGATTACTAATGCTAGACCCAGTTTCACCAAGTCGATGCCCCAATTCAATGGATGCATGGTTTGATTGTACAATGATTTGTTCTGGACTGAGATCCTTTCTGACAAAAATAAAGGCGTATTCCTTGTCTGGAAAAGTACCCGTATTACATACGGACTCCTTGATTTTCTCCATCAATTCGCGATATAATACAAATTCATCGTACGTGTCGAATTGATCGTATGGAAACCAAAGACTCTTTGTTTTCATTATTTCCCATTGCGGCTCAGTCATTTTATGAAAATGTCGATACAACAGAGCATTATAAATGCCTTGGTAATCGTATTCGTGTAGCCGTCGGTTTAAACTAAATGCCCGCATTAATTGGGCGGTCGCAATTTCATATTTGTCTTTGTTACTTTTGGCCACCATGGCGCGCAGTACACAAAGGCAAATGTGGTCCCATGCAGTATTTTTCTTTTCATGGGCAAGTTTGGCGAATGCAGTTCTAAAATTTTTCATTGTGTTTTTCCGTAATTGTAATAATTTAAATGAGGTGTATGTGGTCACCTATTGTGACCTCAAATGAATATTACGGAGGTCCTGTTTGATAATAAATCTACCTATGCATTATAATCATCCTCAAATTGGGTTAAATCTTGTTCTAGAATAGCATTATATGCCATAAGAAGATATTGTTTTGTCCAGTCATCAACAACGGTAAAATCTTCTTCTGTCAATTCATTCGGCTCTAAAATATTTTCTGGGTGTTCCATGTGATTCTCCATTATATAGTATTGGCGACCCCGGTGGGACTTGAACCCACAACCTAACAGTTTAGAATTGTTTGCTCTAACATTGAGCTACAGGGCCTAATATTTGGTATGTTGGTAGTCCCGGTTGGATTCGAACCAACGACGCTCTCTAATCTGGAGACGATGCTGGGTATAAGCCAGGTGTTTTACCACTAAACTACAGGACTATAAATATAATGTGACTCGCGGTTGGGTGCCCAGTCACTCTAATAGCTAGCAAGGAGCATCAGCATGTTTATTTATACCATCATTTAAAAAATCAAGTTAATAGTTTGCGATATATCCCCACATGCCCCAAGCAGGCGACCAACACGATCCACCGACGAGTTGCCATGGAACGACTTGCCATCCGGCAGGCGTTTGACAAATATTACCGTAATACAGGCCATTGTTATAATTATAAACAGTAGCGGCATTAACTGTAGTAGCATTCATTGCAAAGGTGGCAGTAAATAGTCCAGCAACCAAAGCCAAAGTTTTAAAGAGTTTCATAGTCACTATCCTTATGTTATGTTGACTGTTTTATTTAGTCGAATTATTCTGTATAATTTACATTCTTCAAGAACAATGACTGTTGTCGGATATAACGTTCTTTCATTGTTGAGGCTTCTCGGATTTCATTTGTCGATTCTACATCAACTTCGAATCCAAATGCCTGCATGACCGCTACCCAATATTCAATAGGCTGACAATTCACATGATGATGTCCAGGTTGACCAGGAAGCGCATGTGTCATAATGACATATTTACATGACTGAAAAGTTGTAACGAAATTTTGAATGTATCTGGCTTCGATGTGCTCAACAAATTCAACGGACCAAGCAAGGTCATAATTCTTTTCTGGTTTATATGGAGCCACCTGATAATCATGGATTACAATGTCTGACACGGCCCGATCGACAATAAAGTCTCCATCGACGCCCAAGACTTCCAAGCCTTTTGACCTTGCCAATTCTACCATTCCGGCAGGTCCACATCCTACATCGATCATTGACTTGATGCCAAATTTTTCGATAATATAATTTAGAGCACCTTCGTCTAGGTGTGTTTCATTTTCATGCCCACCTAAATGCGAAGGAAGAGCGGAACCACCAGGTGGGATAATATTCAATTTTACCATTATTATTCCTTATTATCATTAATTGTTTTTATGGCCAATTCTTTAAATTTTTGTTTATCAAATTTAATGAACGGTTTATATTTGTTACATAGTAAATATACATTTGCCCATATCGGATCATCTTTTAGTATCTTACACCATGCAGGGAAAAAGGCAACCAGTTCATTCAAAATAATCAGTGTTTCAATCGAAATAGATTTGGACAAAAACAATTTTAACAAATAAGGATGACTTGAAGTTTCCGTTGGTTTGAAATTTTCATCAAAATTGGATTTCAATTTTTCAAGATCGGTTTTAAATGTTCTGGTCAAAGATTGCTGTCTGCCCAACCATACATTATATATATGATCACTTCGGCTATTAGATACAAGGTCTCCAACCCAAATATTAGGACCAGTCTCCACAAAATTCGCGACAAGAAAGTTTTTGACGTCTTCTTTTTTAGAAAGCTTTTGAAATTGATATTTGTCTTTTCTTGCGTCAAATGCGGCAGGCGAGACAGGAATTTTTCCATTATATTTGATAAAATCATAAGATTCCGACGTAAAATGCCGTTTGAGCGCAAGATACATTACATAAGATTCATAGGGGGTCATTCAATTGGTAGACGTTGAACCTTAGGAAGAAAGTGTAGTACTTCTGCATCCAATGAAATTTTTGATTTTAGATTTTCATTTTTTCGGACGAGAGATACTACACTTTCGATTTCCAGATTGTTAATTTCACAGTATAGTACAACAGCATCAATATAATTGATGTCATGCTGCCAAACCAAGTCCTCAATGTCGTCATAGAATGTATCAGCCGACTTGATCTTTATTTCCATTATAATTATCCCGTATAAAAAATATGTTGTCCAATAGTTACTGTTTTCGCTAATCTCCAGTGAGGATGACACCATGTAGCATGGTAAAATTTGGCGCCGCCTGTGTTATCTTGGATATTGCCAATGTAAACTTGTTCGGCAATTTTCCTATTTTTTTCTATCTTACAATGGAATTTATGTCTTTTGGACGATTCGCGCATCCAAGAAAATTGATAAATTCCACCTATCTTTTGTTTCACAACAGAACATGCATTGTCGGCAAATCTAGGATCTTTTGTCCTATTCATTACCACATGAGCCACGGCAATTTTGCCTTCTGTTGGTTGATTGTCCGCCTCATATGTGATATTCGTGGCGAGACAATCGATTTGTTTTTTATCTTCCGTGGTTAATTTTACTGGAACTTTCACGATTACTTTCTGCTCAATTACTTTAGTCTGTGGTACTACCATAACCAATGGTTTAGGTTTTAGTAGAAGGGCTCCACCGGTAATGGCTGTCATACCAATAGTTAATCCGAATAGAAACCCAATGGCCAAGCGATTTCGCTTAGGTAAATCGGTCATCTTTCTCCCTTTGTTTTGATACTCCTTAATAAAGGGTTAAGACACATGTCTATGTCACGGAGTATAGCAGTCGTTTAGAAAAAATGAAATCCAAGCCAGATTTATAACCTGGACTTCATTGTAATACTTAGTATGTACGTTGTCAAGCCTTAGTGTCTATGTTTCGCCATTAATTTGACGATTTTTTCTTCGGCTAGCTTCAATTTTGCGTTTGCAGTGAGCAATTCGTCTTTCACTCTGATCGCTTCTAATGCATGAAAAAAATATAATATCCCACCTATAATAATAACGAACAATAAAAGATAGACCATGTCTGCCTCCTGTTTGTTACCTGTGGTTGGATAAACTATTTAGTGAAAGTGGGGAGTTTCTGTTGCAAGGTACTCCCCGAACCCCGGCACGGCTTACGCCGCTAGTGCCATAGGTGCGTTATGTTCGTCCTGTATCCTTATTTAGTATAAATATGTGTAGGTCACGGATAGCGGTCCCACCTACTCTAGTCCTCATACAAGGAGCCCAGCACATGTTTATTTATTACGTCTATGCCTATCTAAGGGAAGATGGCACACCTTATTACATTGGTAAAGGAACCGGTAAAAGAGCATATGACAAAAGACATTCTGTTGGTATACCTCCCAAACATCGTATTGTAATAATGGAATCCAATCTCAGTGAATTGGGTGCTTTTGCACTTGAACGATTCTACATTCGGTGGTATGGACGTAAAGATATTGAAACTGGAGTTCTTAGAAATAGAACAGACGGCGGCGAAGGTCAACAGGGTATTGTCCGGTCAGAAGAAACAAAGAAAAAAGTTTCTGAATCAAAAAAAGGAATACCACATCACTGGTGTTGGAATAGAGGATTAAAATGCCCACATTCTGACGAAACAAAAGAAAAAATTCGACAGAAAAAACTAGAATATTGGGCAAGAAAAAAAGCAAGTTGATTCTGTTCCGAGGCTCAACTTGCAAAGCCCGTGTAGATTATGCTGCTAGAGCAAATTCCACAGTGTTGTCATTAGCTGCGACATTTACAGTTTTTAGTCATTAACGGAACTACCCGAGTTGCTATTCTATCTACTAACTGTCAGTCGATTCTATTCGCCCCCAACAAAGATACACAGGTAGAGGCTTTCACTCTACTTTGGCTTATAGCCCCATCAAGACCTGTTGCGGCTGTGTACCTTTGGTGGAGGCGGGGAGATTCGCACTCCCGTGTTGCCCAGCTTTTAATAGTTTAGTTTACAACCATTGATCTTATTTAGTCATACCGCGCGGCTTCGGCCCGGCGCCCTACCTCGCGCTTCGCCAAAGCCGATTCGTTGGCTTCGATAGCAAATTCGTTCACTTCCGAAACACTCGTCACTTCATACGGCATTTTGTTTCTCTCTTTTCACGTTATAATTCATAATAACATATGGCCGCCATATGGCAACCATAAAAATGGCGGCAGGAGTGGGATTCGAACCCACGGAACCCTTTCAGGTTCTCCGGTTTTCAAGACCGGTGCAATAAACCAGGCTCTACCATCCTGCCATATTGTTACTTAGGCCACCAAACTAATGATGTTACCGTAAGACTTTTTAGCAGGAGAAATATTATCCCCATGTTGATTACGTACGGCTTCAATGATTCTTTTTTCTCGGTCGGGTTGCTGGAGGTCTAGAATCCTTTGAAGTAGTTGGTCAACATTTTCTTCCGGAATGATTAGTTCCGGTGGCTTTTCAACATAGGCAAAAATATCAAAGTCCGACATCTTCTGTTGAATAGGACCTCTAATCACGGGCTCTGCGTCGATGGATTTAAAATCTTTAAAATGTAACGGGGCAGGATGCTGGACGTAAACAACATCTCGGCCCATCGATATAACATTAAACTGTATCGGTTGGGTCAATCTTTGGCCCCGCAATGAACCATACACGTCCGTATTTTCACCATGAGCCTCGGCTAATCCTTTTAGATTATAGCCCCTGTGTTCCATGGCCAACAAATGCCGAGGCCGATAGTGCATTGCATCCATCATTCTGTCATATGATAATTTCCATCCTGCATTTTGCAGGGCAAATGTATCACTACGGAATGAACCAAAATGTACTTCAATCGGCCGGGAAAGTATGGGGTCTACCGACAATTCAAAGTAACGGTCGACCGCCATTACGCGCCGATATCCCGTAGAAGTACTTGATACTCTTCTTCAAGATTAGCAACGACCTTTTTGGCAGCCGCAATCTTAGCCAGGTGAGCCTTGATCTTGGACTTGGCAGCAGTGGACTTTTCGTCTGCGAGTTCCTTGCGGGCCTCTTCTTCAACTTGCTTGATATCGAACATATTAGATCCTTTCAATTCTGATTTTAAATGGGAAAATCTTTTGGATTAGAGACTTCCGATTACGGAGTCTGTCTTTTGCCTCTTCGACCCTGGCCCGGAATTGCTCCCGGGCCAGTTCCTCTAGTGCAACCTTTTCTACCTCTTTTAGGTCCATTAAGATGCCTCTGCCATTTCGACGGCAAGGTCGATAGCCTTGCCCTTAAGGCCCTTATTGGCGCCAAACCAGGCGCTGGTCAGGCGAGCATCCACCGAGCGACCAATAATATGGTCAGTCATGTGTGTCACCGCATTGAGGGCGGTCCACCACGTTCCTGGAGCATATTCGGCACCAGGTTGGGTTTCGAGTAGGGCAAGACCAACCCGAGCATTCTTAGACAGTTCCTTCTTGGTCGACGTACCAGGGAAAATGCGCTTGAAATAGTCAACCACAGTTTCTTCGGTATATCGCTTCGATCCAAGAAAGGCAGCCATTTCCTTATACGTTTGGAGCTTTTCCTTGGCTACACCAAGTGTTTCCTTCACTTCATCCGCATTGAACACGCGAGCATGAGAAACCTTGGCCATCTTTGAAGACTTTGTATTCAAAGACAGGGTAAGAGTGTTGTTACAAACAACCCGAATAGGGGTGAACCGGATATCAATAGACTGTCCGTATTGGTGTGGATTCGTGAAGAGTAGATAAGATTCTACACGATCTCCGTCGAACAGGTCAAAGGAATCATGGACCTTCGCAAGTGCCCAAACGACCTTGCCGCCCTTGAGGGAGCCGGCAGTGTGCATTTCCATATCACCGGCGCCAATGAAGTCATTGAAAAATTCAAAGGCTTCGAGATTCTGACAAGGATTCCAATCGTCGGTAATCACATCAAGAATCTTATTATCACTCGAACGAACAAGGGCAGAATGGCCCGTTTCGATTCGCTTGCCGGCAATTTCGACTGTAGCCGGATACTTTTCTACAGACCAATCAAGCCCGGCAGCACCGAGCATTTGGACTGGCGTTAGATCATTAGGAACCTTCGTTCCGAGCCCGTGCCATGGCGTTTCGCCAACATAAACATGTTGGGCTTGGCCGTTGATAATTTCAATTTCATGAGACATAATCTATTTCTTTCTTTCGAGGTTTCAACTTACATTATGATAATAACACAGATGGCCGATAAGGCAACCACCTATTTCACTTTTTTATCGATTGCCGATGGCCAAAACCGAATTGGTCGGGCCGTTAACAGGACGGTTGAGGTTTACTCGGTTGGCAGCCTCGGCGCCCTTATAATAAGATTGGCCATCCGTAACAGTGGTGTTGGAATAAGCCTTCTTAAGGCGAAGCTGGAGATTAGCATATGCGTCGGACACCAATTGGCTCTTAAGAACCACAAGCGCATTGTTACCCGTGGTTTCGTTTTCCTTACGATTGGACCGAATGATATCATACAGGCGCTGGCTGATACGTCGGCCCATGCCGATACCAAAGGAGGAGCTTGCTCCGCGCTTGGATACACCACGCACATGGCAGCGATTATATTCCGGTGTGGTTTTATACGCCGCCAGTTCGGTATTAAGGGCGGATGTGATGACATCGAACAAATACCTGACCATCAAACGGTCGGATTCTTGTCCAAAAAACGAATAAGAAAGTCCGTTCTTACTGCGAACGGTCCAAACCTTACAGTCACAGAAATCAGCAATAGCAGAGACGGCATAATAGAGGCCGTCCTTATGCTTGCTTCCTGTATGAATTTGGAGAGTATCGCACTTTTCGTCTCTCAGTTGGACTTCATCCATGGAGAGGTTATACTTTTGGAGCAACTTACCAACCATAGCGATGGCGGTCATTGCTTCGGCTTCCGTGCAACCATTTGCAACGGTCTTATTCGACATGGCTCGGATTTGTGCCTTGATCGAAGAAAGGTCGGCAGTCATTTCGTGTCTCTCTGTTGCTCTCTACATTTTCCATAATAGCCTATATGGAGGAAGAGGCAACCATCTTTTTTTGATAATCGAACATTTTTCTGGCGGTCAATTCCAACCAATCCGACCTGTTTTGGATAAAAATAAAAGGTTCCGGTTCGTCGTTAACAACCATGACAATAACCAATTGTTCGACCTTCATTCCTGTGATTTCCTGCCACATCATTGAGTACATTGTGGTTTGGATAAAGTAATCACCGATTTGAGTGATGTCTTTTAGTTTATTGGATGTCTTGAAATCAATAATAGATAATTTGCCATCATAATCACCGATGCAATCAACTCTACCGGCAACTTTTAATTTATTTGACCATAGAGCATTTTCCATGGCATATACCGTCGTTAATCTTTTTTCGAGACCTTTTCTTATGGTTTTGAAGTGTGCTATATTAACTGGCATTTCGCCTTTGAAAATATTATCTTCACCGAGGAGCATACGCTCAATCATTCGGTGGACCGCAGTACCTTTTCGTCCGGCTTGGTCGCGGATTTTGTTTGCTTCTTCTTGTCCTACCCGTTTAATCCACTTTTGTAGATATTCTTTTTCAAAAGAACCAAGTACGGTGGTAACCGATGGGTAAACATTGCCTTCTGGCGTGGTATAAAAACGGCCGGAATCAGTCGTTTTTACTTCTAACTCCGGCGTTTTTATTAATTTCAGTGTATACATTACATTCCTATAATACGATGTTTAGATCCTCACATGCGATAATGAAGTCTTTAACGAGTTTCGACCTTACGATATCATTTCGAGTAAAGTTGATTGTAGCAAATTGGTCCAATTTGTCAATGACTTTTACGAATGATTTTAGTCCCATTCTTTCTTGTTCTTTTGTCAAATCGGACTGTTTGAAATCACCACAAAAAATAATTTTGCAATTTTCACCGACTCTCGTCATAACGGCATTCAGCTCAGGACCAGAAAGATTCTGGATTTCATCCACAATTACAATGCAATTTTTTAAAGTAATACCGCGGACGAATGAAGTTGTAATGAATTCAATTTGCCCTTTTCCTTTTAGGATTGAATATGCATCTCCGCGATTATAGAGTTCAGTGCAAATAGCTTGATATGGCAATTCATATACTTTAGATTTTTCAGCAACACTACCTGGCAAAAATCCTTGGTCTCGGCTTTGGACTGCCGATCTAATAACAACAACTCTTTCGTATTCTTCTTCTTTAGCAACGTCAGACAATGCAAGAAAGAAGCTTAAGAAAGTTTTACCTGTGCCGGCCGATCCAAGCAATAAAAGATGCTTGTCGGAAGCATATTGATAAAATACGTCTCTTTGATTTTCGGTAATTGGTACAATAGACTTTAAATGTAACCCTTTTGGTTCTGGCTTATGTTGGGTTTGAATGTGTTGTCTATTAGGATTTTTTCTGGCAGCCTTTCTTTGTCTTCTAGATAGGAAAGCTTGGTCTTCGTCTGTATATGAATCTAAGGCCATTTGATTTTCTCCGTGTGCCTTGTTTTTACGTGATATAGTCACGGCGCACATAATCAATAGCCAGGTTACTTTGTCTGGATTGTACTCCTGGCTAATCCGTATTTCTCGGTAAGCTTAGCGCCGCCGAGAGTTGAACTTTCTGAGTGTTTACCTTTAATTCGTCCGAGTAGATCATTAAATCCTGAATCCACTTTAAGTCCGCCGCCAAGACCAATGCCGCTGTGGAGACCAGGTGCACCGTTTACTTTGCGTTCGATGTGGGGATTATTTTCCAAAAAAGTATCTGCTTCAGAAATACCCATAAATTGGATATATTCTTCATTTGTTTCATGATTAAAAAATTTATAATAGGGCATATTAATCCTTAATCTCATTCCCGGGTGTTCCTAACGACAACTTTGTGTGCCATTCCCCGCCAATTTTACGTCTATAAAATTTATGTTTTAGTTCTGGATGTGCCTTGACTTCTGGATCATCATCAGGAACATGAGTATCAATTTCATCATCTGGCATCAATTTCTTGACGGCTTCTGGATGAATAGCAGCTTTTTCTAGGTGACCATCAGGCAAATGCCGCTTCAAAAATTTAAGGGAAGGACCTGATTGTTCTGCATACGCACGATTGCGTTTTACGTCATCTGACATAATTGTGGCAAGATGTTTTTTGCCTTCGTCTGATCCATCGGTAGCCACCGCAACTCTTTTACGGCCGCCTTTATCTTTGTATAACGCGGCCGAGACGATCTTGCCTTTATGTTTCTTGAGTTTCCACATGGGAACATTTTTAACCATGTCATCAGCATCTTTGAATCCTGATCCATGAATGCCGCCAATTGGTTTATATGCATCTTGAAGTAACTTAAAGACTTCATGCTTATGTTTTTCTTTGTCGGGATGATTTCCGACAAAATTTAGCCAATGTTCAGTGATATAATTACTGTATGAAAGCATCAATAACATCTCCTATTCTGGAGAGTATTTATGCTTTCAGTGAGGTTCTTGATTCATCAGCCGCTTGATGGCATCGATCATAGCAGGATAGTTTTCGAACCGGTGGGAACCACCAGGAAGCAAATGAAATTCCGCATGATGCTCTTGATTCATACCGAGTTGTTCGATCACATCATCACTAGAAATGATATCGTCGCCCATTTCACACAGAACAATTCTTGGAATCCCGTCATTTAACTTTAATTTATATTCATTGTACGCTAGTGCGTCACAGAACATCCATTCTTTTCCGTCGATTTCTCGCCCAACATATTTTGTCAAAGATTTGCCTGGGTCAAGACTTGGATTCAACATGACAGCTTTTTCTCCAAAATAAGTGGAGAAAAATGCAGACCAAAATCCACCTAGACTCGTTCCAACGAAAATTATGCTATTGTTTTTTTCATAAATTCTGCCTGCTTCCCAGCAAATTTGCCGAAATGCATCATCCGCGCGGGCAGAAATATACGGGGCGACCACTTGTCCGGGGAAAGCGGCTTCCAGTGCATCCAATTTAGGAGACCGGCCGCCGCCACCAAACCCATTAATATAAAGAATCTTTGTCATAATTATATCCTACATGGTTGCCGTAGGATGGCAACCATTAATGTGCCTGTCTCGTAAGAAAATTTCGCCGAATTGTTTTTGGATTAAAAAATCTTCGAACAACATCAATTGCAATTTTTTCATCATATGGTTTACATGAAAAAATATCGATATAACCTTCTTGTGTATTATCACAAAAATGAGCGATAATATTGGACGTTTCGATTAATTGAATAACGGTCCAACCAGCAAGATGATCTTCTCCATGGCCAAAATGAATGATCTGTGGATCACCATATGCCACCATGTCGATTTCTTTAACCAAAGTTTCAGCAAAAGACTTCAATGTTTCCGGGTCAGTAATTGATTGTATGTCGCACTCGGCGCAATCTAGGAGCAAATGATACCCCCAATAATGTGTATCTGCAATATCAGACATCTCTTAGGACATTCTTAACATTTACCAAAACAGTGTTCAATGCGGCATTTTTGTTACCCAATGCTTTATTTGCTTCGACAACCAATTCGAATTGTTCAGTCAAACGTTTAATTTCTGACTTGAGAACTTCAATTTTATCCAAATCTTTTTGCCGCTCTAGACGTTCAGCCTCAATTTTAGCAAATTCTGCTGTTACTTTTTCAAGGATTTCTTGGAGTGCAATTGGAATTTCCTTGTTCCATTTAATATATTCTTTAGTCATTTATTGATCATCCTCGTCGTCTTCTAAAAGAACATCGATATCCATACTTCTTAGGGCGTTTTTTAGTCGTTTTTCTCGTCTATGCCGGAGAGGTTCTTCCGGGTCAACATCATATTCTCTATACTCAACATAATCCCGAGCATCACGGTGTCTAGACTTTCCCATAGGTAACGTATATCCTTACTTTCTATTTGCTTCGATTTCAGCCTGGCGGGCGTACCACGCGGCTACTTTTGCTTGGTTGGTAGAATTTGCTTTAGGAGGCTTAGCGCCGTGTGGAACGGAAATAGTAGCCACCTTTTTATTTTCTGTAGTCTCAATTGGACTTTCAGCTTGAAACGGACGAGGAGGTAGCAAGTCTGGAAAAGTCTTTCGAACCAGATCCTCTGTAATGTTTTCGTATGGCATCTTTCTATCCTTCATAGCAACAATCAATGCCGCATCATCAGGATCCAGTACTTCTAACATTTCAATGAAAAGTTGTTCTTTACGTACACGTTGGGCTTTTGTTTCAGGAAGAAAAATATACATCTTCTTGATTTCTCTATACAGAGAACCTTGCAAATCTTGGCTCTTTTTTGCTGGGGTGTAAGGTGGTGTTCCAGCAGGAAGGTCTAAAATTTGATCTTCGGCCCAGAAGCCGCGAAGAATCTTAAGCATTGTCGTATTTGGCCAATGCCCTGCCAATACATCTTGTCGTTCTTGTTCAGTTGTCTTTTCGTTGACACCCTTTAGAATCTCGGCTACGCCGGGTAGTTTTGCCATTTTTTAATCCTTAAAAATCACCAATATCAGTTAATAGGTGTTTGAGTTTGAATTGGACGAAATAGTTAAATAACTTTTCGCGACCTTTATTTTCTTGTTCATTATATATAGAAACGATGGATTTTTGAATTTCTTCCGGAATGAAATCAAAATCAATCAATTGTTGATTACGTTTATAGTTTCTTAGCATATATGAATTACAAAATGTTTCTGGTTCTTGATTGAGCCAATATGCCAACTTCTTGGTGGTGACGGATTTTTGTCTAACTCCAACAACAAGACAATTATCTTCAGAAAGAAAATTAGGAACACCATCACTGGTATCGCCCTTGAGTATATGCTCTTTCAGGAAGGCAGACGGGGAATTACATTGCAAGAACTTTTTTCGTGTTGGATCGTATTGTTGGACGAAAGGATATTTTTGTAATTGTTGGAAATCTTTGTCGCCAGAAACAATCAAAATTCGTTCGCCTTGATTTTCTTTGACTAACGTCGCAATAATGTCGTCGGCTTCAGCGGTGTCGAGTTGAATTACTCTATATGGAAAATACTCTTTCAATTCGTCTCGAATTTTACCTAGACTTTCGAAGATAAGGGTCCAGTTTAGTTCAGACTCTTCACGATTCTTTTTACGATTAGCCTTATAAAATGGAAATACATCTTTGCGCCAGCTATGACGGCCGTCACATGCAATTACGAATTCGCCATATTCGTCGGCGAATTTGCGCTTATTTGCTCTGACGCTATTGAGCACCATATGCCTAAGCAAATTTTCGTCGATTTCAGCATTATGATGGTTGCCAATTTGGGCCATCAAAGTTGAAATCATCACTTGAGATAGATCAAGAATAATCATTGCCATCCATTCTTAAGAAACATATTCATTCATCTTCATAATCTAAATTTGATACCGGCAATTTTTCTTCGGGTATGTTATCTAGGTCAATTATATCATCCACAAATTCTTGTATAGGATGATTTATACCTTGACTACGCAATAACATAGATTTAATTGCTTCACTGATCATTACCGCATCCCGGACATTTTCGGGGCCTTCTAACATAGAATACCCTGCAATTTGGCATTTGGCAAGAACAAATCCCATAATTTCATCGGCGGTTAATTCGGCATAATATGCTCGGGCGGTCTCAGCTTCTTCGACGGCTTTTTCTAAATTTGTAATGTGCGACAAATCGCCCCATACATTTGTTTTAGGAAATTGAATTACGTTATCAGAATTACTAACCGCGGTGTTTGACATTATCTATCTACTCTCAACAAAATTGCATCTTCGGTTGTTCTGCCAGTAAACAAAGAGACGTTTGTGGCCTTCAATGTATTTAGGTTCTTATTTTTGGCCATTTTTGTCAATTGAGCTTTAGTTGAAGATAAAATGAGTTTAGTTGCATCGGCAGGTTTTCTCACCCTAAGTCTAAAAGACTTTTCATTATTGTATCCGATGATGGTCGTGCCCTTAACAGTAAGGGAAGTGTCAGACTCATAATATGTGATATGCTTATATCGGGGATTAAAAACCCAGAGAGTAGATGCACCAATGATTCCAGTTGGATCGATGGATACAATTTTATATTCCGTATTTTCTTTTGCATAATTAAACTTTGACACCAGTTGGCTTGCGGCCTTGGGTTTTGGCTTACGTGCAGCCCTAGTCACCTTGCCTGTGGATTGGATAGCTTTACCAGCTTCCACTATTTTTTCAAGAAAGGCAACCAATTTTTTCGCGTTCGCCTTAGTCATATGGGATAGAGTATCCGCATTTTTATATTCATCGACAATTCGCGAATAATAAGAAATAATTTTTGCTGCATGTACAGGTTTAATTTCTTGTGATTTCATGAACGAATATGGATCCATTTCCAGATCACGATTGTCAATTGCGAAATCGAATTCTGCAATTATATTATTTGTTTTTTCTTTCACTCGGTCTTGTACGGTCGGCGCAAGCTTTACGACAACAACATCTTTTGGTTCCATGCTCTTTGAAATCAAATCATCAACTTGAGCTTTGATTTTTAACTTCAGTCGGTCATCCAATGCGGGTGTATTCATATCAATCCTAGACAAAGACATTGTTGTAAATGAAAATTGTCTAGGATCAACTTTCTTTAAAATTTCAATCGATTTTGGAGTATATCCTGCATTTTCTGCCCATTCTACGATCCAATTCATACCTTCTGTATGATCATACATGTAATTATACCAATTGAGAGTTTGTATAAGATCGCATTGAGTATAAATCATAGGAAGTTCTGGTTCTGTACCCATGAATTTATCGCCGGCAAGTTTAGCTCCTCGGCGACTCATAGTTTTTTTCTTGGCTGGTCGAGCCATTATAGTTCATCCTTATACAAATTAAACAAACGTTCTTCTTCTTTCATGAGAGCTTTTTCCATTTTGGAAACCAAATCCTCAAGTTGCTCATTATTAATTTCATAATAATAATTAAAAATGCCTGAATATTTTTGTAAAATATATTGTCGGGTCATTCCATTAAATTGATTGAATAATTCATGTAGGCGCTGACGCAACGGATCATTTTTAATTGCCTGTTCATACAATTCTTCTTCGGTCATCGTTTAGATTCCGACAAAATTGTGTTAGCATAATCCAAATAGTCAATTTCTTCTGGGTACAAGATTTCACCCTGGCGCTGACGCGAGAGCAATTCGCAATAGGTTTCTTCGACCTTTTTTGTCCCGTCCTTGAGTGGATCAGGAAACGAAAAAATTACAAAATCTACCATGGCACATACTCCTTTTTCGGACCATATGCTATTATGTATCATTTAGGAAAGAATGTCAACCCTCTTTTTTCATTTTTTTTATGGCATTGACGTGCATCGATGATACCTTGAGGGATATCCAATCGTTAAAATAATTGTCAGATAAAATTGCATCTTCGGACAAAATCATTTTTGCCTCATAATAGGAGGCGGAGGAACGGTTAGGACAGAGCATAACAATTTCCCGCGTGAATTGATCGTGCCCATATTCGGCTATAGCCTTGGCGAGCGCAGGTGATGATCCATAATATGTTTGCCAGTCAGATGGCTTTCTTATTTTTTTCCGTTTGCCTTTGACCGTTTTATATCCAGCAGAAGTGAAAAATTTTCGACCTATATATTTTTTGCCAGAAGGAATATGAGTGATGACATAAACATATCCATAATTTTCACCAATCATATCTTCAGTAAATGGTTCGCCTTTATATATCCACATAAAAAAATACCCTCCGTTCGGAGGGTACTTAGTTATTCTTCCCAGTCTGTAATATCTTCTACTTCTTCGGATATATCTCCTCCACAGAATGGACAATAAGAAACATCCGTATAAGCTTGAGGATTACTAGGTACGATATCGAATTCTGCTTCACAATAACCACAAGAATATGATTGATTTTCGTGTTTTGACATTAAATTACCTATTCAATAATAGTGTGTTTTGGTTTGATATGCTTTTTACCAGCATTGACTTTTTTATTTAGATCCAAATTTTTTTGTAAAATTAGATTCCAAAATTTATTTGCCTCTTCTTTATTATTCGAAGCCAAAGAAGAAAAATAACCTTTAATTAATTCATTCCATTTCATATTTCACATCCCCCTGCGGCACATGCAACTTCGTCACGTAATGTGGTGTTGTCTTCAAATTCAACAACGTTATCCAAATTAATTTCATGCAATTGTTCATAGAATGCATTAAATTGTTCTTCGGAACAATCTTCAAATGGAGCTTGGACGTACGTATGATCAAAATGAGGAAGAACCGACAAAGCAGTAAATGAATTCCTATTTTTCCACATCCATTGGCCGACTTCTTCCCATTCGTTAGCTTTGATAGTAACAGTAGTCGAGACGTTATTTTTATTTACACCACGTCTGTGTCCAGGTGAAATCCATTCTTTGTATACTTTGGATACACGATTCAATAGGTCAATTGCAGATTCAGATCGCGTGATTGCGCCAGCGGGTGACTTCTGAGGAATCGATATGACTGCTTGTTGATTAGGCTTGAAGTATTCATCTTCGATAAGTTCTGGATGGTTGTCGGCAAGGTAACGATAAATTGACTCGTCTTTACCGACTCTAATTCTACGGATGTAATGGTCATTGTGCCAGGCGTGAATTCCAGATGAGGTACCGAGAATACATGAAGCCGTGCCTTCTGGTTTAACAGTTGTAGTTCTGGCAGCTGGTTTAATTCCGATAATTTCGGCAATTCTTGCATTTTCTTCTTTAACAACATGAGCAGCTTCTTTCATATTCAAATTCAATACTGTTCCAGATGCGATGCCAGTCATTGAAATTCCAATAAGTGCTTCTTTTTCGGTAGTTCTTTTCCAAATATCACGAAGATAATGGAAGTTGGTATATGAAGCCTGTAGAGTTCCAATAAATGCGGCGGCCTTGGCCCGTGCATTAAAGTCTTCTTGTGATTCAACATCGCCTGCATTGATTGTACAAAGATTACAAAATTGGAATGGACGAAGAGAAATTTCAGCACAAGGATTTAATCCCCAATCGGCATCATTAGTAAAGAAGAATCCAGGTTCGCCTGATCCAGACAATTCGATTTTCTTCCAAAGATCAAAGAACACATCTTCGTCGACCATATGACGAACGATTACGGCAGAATTGTTCGCTCGACCTCGCTGTGGATTTTGTTCCCACCAATTGCCAAACTTGCATGTAAGCATTTCTTCGTCATCGATATCGAATAGAGCGATCATTGCGGATCTACGAATACCACCAGACAAAACAGAATCGGCAATATAACAATTAATGTCATGAACATCCAATGTAGTTAATTGTTCGCCGTTTTCTTTTCTGTCTAGAATTTTTTGAATATTATGAAGGCAATCCTTAAGTGGTTCTGGACCCGGTGCTTTTCCGCCGGCAGTAATCAAATGTGATCCTTTTGGTCGAACGTCATTAAAATCAAAAACAGGCAATGGCTTGCCGGCAAGATATGCTTTCATCAACATCTTGACTGCATCGGCCCAACCTTCGATAGAATCTCCTACGAGATACCTTTTCTTTTTGGTTGGCTTTGTGATAGAAGGTAGCTTTTCGACATGGTGACTTTGTACTGAATACCCGACGCCTGTTCCTGAAAGCAAAAGGAACATAATTTCGCTGAAAGCAACGTAATTATCAACAGGCAAAAAACAACAATTATATAACCGTGTTTCGTTTAATTCGATTGGTTTGCCGGCAAACTGCAAAGACCGCATCGAAGGAAGGATTTTTTTATTATATACGAATTCATATGCCGTTTCAATTTCGTTTTGTAATTCTGGAAACTTTTTAATGTGCATATTTTTATTTCTAGTAACAAGTTCTTCCCAGTTCTCCCGGCGGCCTAATTCAGGAATGAATTTTGAATACTTCATGAACCCGGTAATAGAACTTAAAATTTCTTGTGATTTATCCATTATTTTATCCTTTTTGATTTTTGAATACGTACTAGTACATTTATATAAGAGTCCAGAAGATTATCTATCGTGTATAATAATAAGAATCGTCTTCGATGTAAATTTCCAATGAAGTCCAATCCGAAACGCCAATCGCCTTCACTGCAATTCCATTATTTCGGAAATAATTAACTAATTGATCCAATTGTATAGGTAACTCTCCGTTGTCAGAAATTTTTCCTGAAATTTTTGCTTCAGGATTATTATTTGAAACAAAAGTTATAGAATAATCAGTCATTAAATTGAATGTGGACCGGAATTATCAAGATATGGTGTAGTTGAAATTCCTTCGCCTATTGTATAATTTCTCATGGTATGAGGCATGGTTATAGTTAACCACCTTGGTTCCCACTTTGTGTCCACCGGCAGAACTTGAGGACCATTAGGCAATGCATATTTGTAATATGGAATCGGATAAGATAAATTATTTGTTGATTCCAAAACATTAAGTCTGTTTAATATTGACCATAGTTGGCTTTGAAGTGAATCTAATTGTTTTTGATTTTCTTCATTTTTGGCTTCAATCAACGCCAATAAATCTAAAATTTGTTTGGTATTAGTATCATTCATGCGCTTCTCCAAAATAACTATTTATAGTTCCGTATGAATAAAATCAAGAATTGTCAAATAAACAATGACAAATAATACCAATTCAGGAGGAAGCAACAAAAACATTGGCCAGAATATTGAGCCGGCATAAGGAGTAATAATGATACATCCCAATAATATATATTCGATCATAGCCAAAAGTAATATCGATGACAAATTATAAAATTTTAATTTTTTCATCTTCTATTCAATCTCTTCAAACCATATACATTCAAAATCATGTTCTTGTGTGTCATCTTCCATTCTAGGAGCTCCGCAACAAGCGCAATATCCTTTATATTTTTGTGGACTTGAATAATCTATCCAGTTATTTCTAATTCGATCATACAAGTTTGGATTTTTTTTGATAATATTTTCTACTTGAGTAAATACATGATTAATATTTGTATTACTCATCTTTTTTTAATTCCTTCAGTAAAGAGTTCATGTTAATTTCTCAAACATTACGGTATTATATTCATATTGGAGGTTTTTGAATTTATAATAAGATTTCGACATACCAATACGCACGGTGTCTACAGTTAATATTTGACCTTCTTCAAAGACTCTGGCGGCATGTTCTCTTTCGGAATCATATCCATTTTTATTTAGAAATACAACTTTATCTCCTCGAATGGCAACCCAATCTGGATTATTATCTAATGGAAACTTATATGTTTGTTTTTCATGGTCCCAAATAAAATAATCATAAATTACACCGTTATCAGTCATTCGATTTTATCCTTCGGATACGGCAGACAATGCATCCAAAATTTCTGGAAATTCTAGTCCGATAATTTTTTGGCATTGTTCTGCAATTTCACGGTGTTCTTTTTGAGTTCCATTTGAAGTTCGTAGTTGGACATAATGAATCCATGACCTAAGATTTCCGGCCATATAAAGACGAGATTCAGTCAGTCCTTCTGGTAGGATAGCACGTGCCTGTTCTTTGGCAATACCATTCTTCAATGCCCAATCATATGACGATTGGACATTTTCCAAAATATGCTCTTGTCTGATTTGCCAGGCTCTTTGTAAAATTTCGTCATCTGTTTCTAAAGAATTTTGACGATTTTTTGTATCTTGCATTCGTGCTTCGCGAGTAACAAAGTTTTCGGCAACAGCATATCGCTGACTAAATTCTTGGAAAGAAAACGACCTATGACGAAGGATTTGACGGGCAATGTCTCGCGTCGTGGTGATTTCCATCGTCATGTGGACCATTTCGAAAATTGACCAATGTTTATTTTTAATACAATAAGACAGTAGTTTACCTGATGTTTCTTTGTTCATTTGATTTGTAGGGTTACTAACTCTCGCACAATACGCAAGTAATTCTGAAGAGGTATTTAAACCTTCTATTGTAGGTTTACTAACCGAAATTAATTTAACACTATTTGTCATATTTCATTCCTTGTTTCCAATCACCTGGAGGACATTCATGTGATCTAACTCTTGTTCCATCAATATTAGTCCACCATTTTGTATTTTTTACGGCTTTACTTCCATGAAAATTTGAATTTATATTCAAAAATCCAGCATTCTTTTCAGCGGCTATTTTACCTGCTTTGCGACCATTGTCAACTCTATCATTTATACCCAAAAAAGCATTGCCGGTTTTTTCTATTCTTGTTTTCATATGCAAATCAAAATTAATTTTTCTTTTTTCAGAATTGATTTGCCAATTATGATTTCCTTCTTCCCATAATTTTTTTTGTGCTTTAGAACAAATTTCTTTAAAATTTTCATTTTTAAAGTTTAAATCATTTTTTATTCTTAAAAATATAGATTGCACAGCAGACCAATCTTCTTGATCTAAATGTATTTGTAAATGACCTTCGATAGAAACGCATAATAAATTATCAATATTATTATTATTTCTATTTCCATCTATATGATGTATTTCATATCCTTCTGGTATTTTTTTGCCGTGATAATTTTCCCATATTTTTCTATAATGCATACATTGGTCTCCATTAGACTACCATGTATTTAGCAATTAACTGATCCCATATTCAAATAACTTTCTTTCTATTGATTGTAATGCCGCTTCGGTTCTTGCATATTCATTTTTGGCTTCTTCGTGAATAGCAAGCAGCTTTTTAGTTCGTGCTTCAATAGCTTCTTCAAGGGTAAGAAACTCGTGTTTAGTTATTTGGCGTGCTTGTGGTCCTACGTGTCTGTGACCATTAAGGTCAGACAATTTATACCAACGCTCCACGCGATATTCATTTTTTCCTGGTTTAAATATATAATAGCTCTTTAATTCAACTTCGATTACTTCACATTCTACAATTTCAACAAACTGATGTTCGTGATTGTAATCATAGGTATCTTTAAGATAATATAATTTTTGGCCAAGTTTATAGACTGGGCCTTCATTATACAAATCATCCGTATTCATAGTGAATATTCCTTTAATATTAAGACGTATATAGGTTTTCCTATTTTTTTCATAGATTCTATCATATGCTTTGTTCCAGAAGATTGGCCGTCCCATATTGCGATTAGAGCATCCGCATATTCGGCCATTAGTCCATTACGAATGGGCCCAGCAGCTTTGCCATGTTTTTTCCAATCAGCAGGAAATTTTGTAATTTTAATATTTTTGAAAAAAGCCCAAGTTTCGCCGGCCGTATCTACGCCTTTAGCCGTTCCTGAAACAACTTCATTAATATCAAATTTACTTTTTCGGACCGCATGATCTACAATGTGAGTCATTAAATCACACGTAAACTCACGCGATCCGGCAATAATAACTTTCATTATATTAGTTTGTACCTAGAGGGAAAGGAGAAACAATTACCCTAGGCTCAATATAAACTGGAACAGTCTTGTCCTTTCCTGGTTGATTACAAAGAACCCAGGTACCTTCTGAGGATGCAGGAGAATACAGGCCATTAGGATCGGCTTGGGGTGTAGTAACATATCCACCAGAAGTGTGGTATTCGACCTTTTGTGGGTTAGTATATTGAGTACCACCAGGAATACCATAACCAATACTGTCACACATCTTGTGGAGGTGACCATTCAGGTCGGTAATATAAGTGTACGTACGAATCTGAGTGTCGCGCAATTCATAAATGTCCTTGAGAATCCTCTTCTCTTGGAAATTTACAATAGCAGGCATACCAACCGTTTGGACAGCTTGTTTGTTTGCTTGCTCTTGCTTTTGGTTCTGTAGATCATCTGATGTAGGAGTATAATCACAGGCAGTTAGAGTGAGTGCAGCAATACCCAGAAGGGCAAAAATACGAGTATTCATTACTTTGTTTCTTTTTTTGCTTCAATTAGAATTGCAAGTAGTTCTTTGCGTTCTTTAGGTCCTAGATTATTAACTTCTGCGACATTGGTCAATTTTTCTAGCATTCTGCTTTTAATTTGGCCTGTTGTTTCTTCAAACCGAAGATCGGTATTTTCGAACTTATCTTTCCAAAAGAGATAATCAGCAACAGTTAATTGAATTCCAAAATTTTTCTTTAGTTCTTTTTCAATAAGAACAACAGATAAATTTCCAAATCTACTACAGGCTTCCGCAGGAAGTGTTTCGATTAGTTCACGAAGAAACGCCAAAAATTCTTGATGTTCTACATCGCGACGCTTCTTTTCATTAGAAATAATATCGCCGAGTGCTTTAAATGCCTTCATCATTTCAGTTCATTCCTTCAACTTGATTGTAAAATAGTTGAAGATCGGCAGGAAGACGATTGCGATCATACACAGAAAAACGATGTAGAATAATAGGCTTAAGTGCTCTCTTACCTTCTGCATCTGAATTTGCGTATTCGATCTTGAGATTTTCAAGATCACGAATCATTCCTTCGTTGTATTGAACAGACTGCTTGAATACTCGCGCATCTACTTCATTATATTTTGGAGCGAAAAAAGAATATAATTCATAACTAACGAAAGATAGTCCAAAAACGATAAGTAGAGATGCAAAAATTACAATAATAGCAGATCCAATAGACTTGAACATTTAATGTCCTTTCCAAAAAACTGTATGTACGACCACAACAATAACAAAAATAATTCCCCAAAGTAGGGAAGAAAGCAAGGCACCATTAATTAGGCCCCGTATAAAATTCGGTTTAATTTTCATTGTATTTTCCGTGTGTTTTTCATCATATTTTCATCATATCACAAGGATCCCATATGTCAACCATAAAATTAAATTTTTTGCCAATCCTCGAACATGAGTCGCGCCTGAAGGCCTGAAAATGTTCTTTCTTGGACCAAATCAAGGATATCAACGTTGGCCAAAACCATATCGTTAATGTCCTTATATGGAAGATTATTAGGCCAAATAACAACCTTATATCCTCTGACAATCGTTTTATGAATCTTTTTGGTAATTTCTTTCGATCTAGGCTCATTATCATAAACAAAAACTGTCAGTTCGCGGTCAAACAAAGATAAAGTTGCATCGGATCCAGCCATGGCCATGGCATTTTCCAAGAACATAGAATCAAAAGGTCCCTCAGTGACATAATGAAGCTTAGTTTGGTCGCAAGTATCCAAACCATATAATTTTGAGGCCTCATCATCTAACATAATAGTAATATATCTTTTATTCGTATCGGGCTTAAAACTACGGCCAGAATAACCAAATACATCACCCTCTTTATTGAAAAATGGAATAACCAATCTTGGTTCTTCGTATTCCAATTTCAGTTTATCCGGAATAAATGTGTTTGTCCATGCGTTGAATTTAGGAGCAAAATATAATCTACTGTGATAAAAATTTGGAATCTTGCGCGAAACAACATACATTTTGGCCGGATGCGCAGGATTTAATTGTGATACTTTTTTGAGACCTGACATAGATGCAGGAGGTCGTTTAAATACAGGAGCTACAAAAGAAACATTTACGGCAGGCACTTCTCTTTTTGTGCCATTCTCAAACATTTCCATGATGTATTCTTTATACAAAAGATTATCAGTCTCTTTCAAGAAATCCCCGAATGACTTTGCAATACCACAATTATGACAAGAATATTTGATCTTGTCCTTTCTAGTATACAAATAACCTCTTGCTTTATTTTTATTTGTCTCAGAATCGCCACAATAAGGACATCTGAAATTAATCAAAATAGGATTTTGGGTTTTAATAACAAATTTCTGTAGCCGGGACCTTAGGTTCACGGCATATTTTGATTCAATCCATAACATCGGTTACCACCATCAATTTCAAAACAACACCTGATTATATCAAGCCGGCCGACGGTTGGCAACCAGAAATTAGATCATAGAGGTGAAAAATGAAAAAATATTTGATTTTGATGCCAGGAAAAATGCTAGGCCAATCGCGCCGACTGCGATCCATTTCCAACGTTCAAGTTGCTGGGATCTTGTATCGGTTTCTTTATGTCGAGTTTGCATGTCATCTTTAATTGATTTAAGTTCTTTGAGTAATTCCCGCTCAGTATCATCAATTTTTCTATTGAGTTCGGTTTGCAAAGTTTGAAATTTTTGATTCTGTACGTTGTTCATCATCATCATTTCATCACGTCGAGCTTCGATTAACTTATAAATTTCTTCATCGGCTTCGTCATGCTTGCGTAATTGTATTTCGTGTACAGCCAGAAGTTGTTTTATAGAATATGTGACATCAGATAATTTTTCGTTTGTTACGTCAAATTTGTCCAATAGAGCAGACAATCCATCGAACCCTTTTTCGAGCAAAGAAACTCTAACTTCGATTGAAGAATTGGCAGTCATTATTTTGGCCCTTTATTTGTTTTACTGACGGTATTTATCCATGCCTGTAATTGCTTTAATTGTTCTGAGTTTTCGTGGCAGATTCCGTAATTTTCTGTGACGGTTTCGAGGGCTGTATTGTCTTTAATTCCCGAGGGGGTCGCATCAGAACTTCGGGTGGGGTCGGGATCACTATTTGTGGCTGCGGTGTTGTGTAAGAACACCCAACCATTAGAAAGATCATACTGAGAAGGAACATTATTATTGGCAATTTGGACATATATAGGAATCCTTTTTTCAATCACACTCGTATTAGTTAGATATTTTGTGACTGTTTCCACAGATACTTGTCCAACTTTTTTTTCTAATTCGGCGTATTTTTTTTCTTGAGCAAGTTGATAATTTTCAAAATTAATGTGTTCTATTTTTTTGCCATGAAAATATCCAGCAAAAAAAATAGCGACAATCATAAAAGATATGCCGACTATTTTCCAAGGTAAAGGAATTACATTAAGAAAAAATAATGGATTCATTATTACTTGCCAAACATCGCCGTCGTTGATATATTGCGAAGTGGTTTATGTGATGGATCTTGTGCTGCTTTTACGATTTTCTTTTGGGCTTTGACGGAAACAGGAACAGTTTTGTCCGAGCCAGTTCCAGACACTCCGGCTGTAGATGTAGCAGGGGCCCCACCTCCAACGGCTCCTCCGCCATCCTCCGAAACCACGGCTGGTCTTCCTGTCGACCGTCTGATTTGGCGCATGGCACCTTCTGGTGTAGTAAAAATGCCACGTGAGATATGTCGACCATCTTTGGATCTTTTGATGACTTGGTATCGGCCAATCTGGGCGCTTGGATTCGCTTTGACAAAATCGGCTCCTGTGACGGTATTAATAATATGATAAGTATAACCTTTGTGTGTCGCCAATGCGGGACCAACATGTTTTCGGCTTACGTCAACTTCTGTTTCTTTTTTTTCGGCAATATATTCAGAATAACATTTCATTTTGATTCCGTTCTATATTTTTTTGAGGCAATCCAATATATATTTATCCTGTTCGATATCTTTATTATATACAGTTTTTGGAACTAATCCTATATTATCAATGCGATCTGGCATATATCCAAGAAATTCAAGAAACGGTGTCAACTCAGAATACATAGTATTCATTTTGAAAAATAACATTCGAGTAGCTGGGACCAACCCAAAAACATTGTAAATTATTATAATATGGTTGAGAATCAATCTCTCTTTTAAATCGCCCGTTTCTTTATATTTCTTTAATAATCTTTTGACGTATCTAAACCTATTCAAATCTTCCATAAATTCTTGAGTATCGAAACACTGTGGATTATCATAATATTTCGCGGCGTAAATTAAAAAATTACTTTCATCCAATTTTTCGTACATTATGAAAGTCTTACTACAACCATCCCATTAGAATAATAAAATGGTTGTCCTATCTGTACTGTATTTGCGGCCAACATCATGGAATTATTCGCATATGGTCCAGGGATAATGTTGTTGATAAGGCTCGCCAATGTAATTTTTACTGTACTTGGATTAGTATTGGGAGCATTATCAACAACAAAGACCGCGTCTTGCGTCAAACTGGAAGTAGAATTTAAATTTGCAATAGAGGTCATTAATTATTATCCTGGGAAAATTGTACTTGGTGAGTTATTGGCCATGGCCTTAACTACAGCAAGTGTTTCATATTGGATTCTTCCTGCACGACCACCTAAAGTTACTGCGATTTGAGCGCCAGTATTTGTACTAGCAACCAAGTTAGCCGCAAATACAGTAGAAACAACGTTGCCGGATGTGGCTCCACCGGTGGCATTTGTTACAGAGAATACAACAGTCGAGTTTGCGACTGTATTTCCGAATAGACCAGGATTGGTTACTGTAGTTGCTGTAATACCACCGGTCGCATTAGTAGTCAATGTAGCCACGGCATTTGTTACACCATTTGAAGCAATAATAAGGTCTGTATTATTATAACCAATGGCAGTAGCGTTTGAAGTAACGGCAATTGTGCCTAAGTGTTTCTGGCGAGCAAAAGCAATTACACCTTGAGAAACATTGGCAAATCCGGAACCACCATTTGTAACTACAAGAGAAACCAAGTTGCCGGTTGCATTTGTTACGGCCGTCAAAATGGCATTTGACGTGCCATTAGAGAAAACAGCCGTTTCTCCATTTGCAAACAATGTTGTATATACAGTTGCGTTCGACGTAGCTACAGTTGCACCAACAACAGGTCCTGTACCAAAACGAACGTTAACCCAACCAGGAGAAACACCAGGACCACCATTTCCTTGAGACCCTAACCCTTGACCTGAAGTATTGCCATTTTTTGCTTTGGCTTCGCCAACAGAAACACCAAATGTTCCTACTGCAATATTATTTCCAAATGCGGCAATAGAAGTGTTGTTATACGTAGTGAAAGACAAAGGGTCGGCAGGGCTAGTTGAGGTTGCAACGTTTCCTGCACCGGACAACCTATATTTTGCGATTCGGTCGACAGTATAAGTTGTAAATTTTGGTGCGGCATTTTGGTTTTGAGTATTACTCCAGAGAGACATGGCTTTTTTCCTTTATTATGTTTTTGTGGTATTTAGCGCGGTCATTTCCATAACATAATCGGATGGCTTTTCCACATAATCTGCCAACTTAATTACTTCATTTTGGACAATATATGTCGGAGTGAAGTCAACAACCAATTTGTGTTGAACTTCAGACTCCAACTTTTTTGTGGGTTCACCTTCTGAATTCAGAAGTTTCATTTGTCCAGCAATGATGACCATTAGTCTTTACTTTTTCCTATAATACTTTCAGCATCTTTGCGTGAATTTAAAATATGTTGTGCGTAACGGTGTACACCATCATGGCCGGTGATATCTACTCCGCCGTGCATGGCCGCATCATGTGCGCGGGCCAGTCTGGCATGTACTTCGTCTTTTTCTTCTTTAGTCTTGGCATTAGCCAAATGCTTTTTATGGTCGACTAGTAAATTTGTATAATGATGTGCAAGAATACTTTGTGCATTTACTGTTGCCAAATGTACTCCTCTCCAACCTTTACGCCCAGCACCGACGTCAGAAAGATGTGATAAATGTGCTTCATGTTCATCTGGTGAAGTATTCATCAAATGCTTATGCCAGTCATGAATATGTTCGCCAGATAGAAAATGATGTCCGGTATTATAAACTCCGGTACTTTTACTCCAACCACCATGATGCATGGGAAGTCCTGGGTGAACCAATCCGTGCTTTTTATGATATTCATGTCCGGCGGCAGGCTTAGAGAGATCAGGGCCGCCTTCTTCTTCTGGTTCGTGGTTTAATCCAGGATGTGCATATTTTGTTTTTTCGTCGTGTGTAGGCGAACTTTCGGAAATAATGCCTGCCAACTTTGCTTCGGCCAACTTTGCTTCCATACGAACATCGCGATCCTGTGACATAATTTCCATAATATCACGTTCGACATTTAGATTTCTTTTTGACATACTGTCTGGTGTCATTTTGGTCATTTCTGGTTCCTCTTGTAATCTTTCATAAGGCTGATTTCTATTTTTGATCGCGCCAACAACGTCACCCAACATTTCTCCTGCGATTTTTTTGATGGGAACAGTAATGCCTCTAACAACACCAGGAGCTTTTGTTTTTGGTCTCGCTACGCGCGTAACTGCGGGAGGATTCAATACGTTTGGTGTTGGATTTTTTACTTTGCCTTTTTTATCAACCTTAGGTGGTTTATTGGCATCTCTTGCTGCTTTTTTTCTTGCTTTTGGATCAGAAATAACGCGGGTGCTAACTCTACTTGCAATTGTTCCTGGTACATCCATTTGAGTGAATGGATTTTTTGCTTCGGACAATTCGCCACGATGCATTTCTTCCCAATGGGCGGCCGCCTCGTCGCGGTGCGCTGGCGTGAACATTTTGGACCAATGAATTCCATTTCCGTGCTTTTTTGCATAATCTTGTGCGGCACGGTCAGCATGATATCTCCAAAGCTTTTTCGCAAGTGCAGAATCATATTTCCCTTCTTTTACTTTTTTACGAAGATTAGTCATAATAGGCTCATGACTTGACATATGTAAATGACGGTCATTATCAGCATGTAAAGTCAACTCGCGGGCTTCATCAGACAAATCACCGGCGCCTTCATTCAACTCATAATCTTCTTTATGCATATAAGTTTCTGTGTCCCGGTGTACACCGATACGATGGTTAATTTCGCGTCCATAGATATGACGTTTAATTTCGTCCGGTGTTATATCAGAAATTTTTCTTTTTGTTGTAGGTACAGTAACTTTACGTTTGTCGTGAGGATTGCTTTCGTCAGTATTGATATAATATTCATCCAACTCATAATCTTCTTTGGCGACTTGTTTAGGTGTCTTTATGGTTTTAATGCCACGTTTGTATGGATCACTTGACCCAGGAAATACTTCGGTCTTAGGAGCTTTTGGTTTCTTTTCACCATTCAAAATACTTTTCAATGCATCGATTTGTCCGCGAGTCTTCATATGGTTTTTGGCAATATCAACCAATCCTTCATAGATAGGAACACCAAGTACTCCCGAATACTTCATCGCAAATTCATTTTCAGAAAGAACATCAAAATCATTGAACAATTCTTCGGCTTCAGAAACAGGAGCCAACTTCAATGCTGATTCAATGCCGATGCGAGACAATTCGGCTGCGGCTCTTTTCTTGGCATTTTTATTTGGAGCCGATGAAAGTTTTGCTAGAATTTCTGACATTCTGCGTGAATTTTCGGCTCTTTTCTTTGCTTCATTAATGTTCATTTTGGTTCCCTGTATTTGAATATTCTTGTTATTTATGGTTTCTTTGAAGTAGACCTTAGCATCCATGCATGTTTTTTGTGTATGTCGTATCGATCTTGTAGATAATTACTTACTCCACATTCGCCTGCTTTTTCTGCTTCTTTATATGCGTCTTTGATTGATTTCATTACAACGTCATTATCTAAATATAAAATTTTAATCATGTCTTCGGCTGATAAAATCCGTACTTCATCTTTAATATTTGACAGTGCTCCGAACCTAGCAAAAGATCCTGGAGCATAATCATCTAGCGCCCGGATATGTTCTGCAATACCGTCAGTTGCTTCCCATAATTCATTATATAATGAATCGAAAAATGCATGATACTGTGGAAAATTTGGGCCTTCTACATTCCAATGAAAATTATGTGTTTTTAAATATAATGCAAAAGTGTCGGCCAATACTACTTTTAATTTATCACTCAATGTTGACATAGTTTATTCCTCTTTAGGTACACAATTGGGCACTTCTTTCCCATTTTTCTTTTTCATTCCAAGTTGCTTATATTGTTTCCAACATGGTTTGTCTTCTAATAGTCCGCCTGTTTCATTTTCTTCATGGCATTTCCATTTTCTGAGAGACAGAGCTTTTCTTGTTGGTCTTCCTTTATCATCTTTCATAGGACCAGGAACACCAGACATTCTAGCACAGAATGACTTGCGTCTATTGGCGGCTTTTGACCCTGGTTTTACTTTACCTGTTACTGCTTTTTGTAGATGTGAACCTGGATTTTCAGCGCGATACGAAGCAATACCTTTATCATTTAGTCCGCCTGTAGGATTTTTTCCTTCTTTACGTTGCCAGGCGGCGGATTCTTCAACATCAAAACCTTCATTGTGAGTTTTGAAATATTCAACTTCACCCTCATGTTTGGCCGCGGCCTCATGACTATCAAACGTGCCTAAATTTTTGCCTTTATGGGAAAGTAATCTATATTTGCCAGAAGGCAACTTGACAATGTGTTCATTTACCGTTGTCGTTTCTTTTTTGTGACTTCTTCTTTTTTTTTGAATCCTTTCCCAAGGAGTCAATCGACTTTCTTTCTTAGGAGTTCTATCTTCTAAATCTTGGAGGGCACGTTGATCCAATGTTCCCATTTCATCTAGATCCAATGGTCCTTGCATTCTTTTTACCACTGCTCCTCTTTTTCTTTGTACTGTTTTGTTTGCTTGATCTATAGGACCATTGGCAACTTCAATATTCGAATCCATTCCAACGTCGCCGGCACCGTTTGGATATTTGGTTGGACGAATATTGCTACTTCCTGGGGTTGGAATAGCCTTCACTGATTTTTCTTCGAATATAGAATTTAATATACTTTTCAGCGACTCTTCTTCCAATTTCATGCCCTTTCTTACTTTATGCATCATTTCGCCGGCATGTGGCTTCAATGAATCCGGCAATCCTTGTTTAAAGGATTCTGTATCATTATTTGATGCGTGTTCTCTCATTTTCGATGCAGAAATACCTTCTGTTCCTTCTGCGTCTGGGTCACGGTCGCCTGCATTATGTACAGTAATAGACTTGTAATGATAAAATCCATGGGCGGCTCCTTCTTTTCCATTATATTTGTGTAGCAAATCGTGAAATTCTTTTACTCTATCACCACCAACAACTACATGTAGATGTTCTGCCTGACCATGATGTTGTGCTGCAACTTCCATAATATTACGTGCATCAGAATGTTTAACAACCCCACCTGACCCGATTTTGGCATATCTCAATTTGTCTTCATATGATAAAGGATTCTTTTTTGCATCTTGTGTTTTTGACAAATAAACAGATGCTGTTCCGCCGACTTTTTTTGCCACGGCTTTGACTTTATCAGTCAATTTTTTATGACCATTAGTAAAAATTCCCATACGACCAAATGAAACAACCGCATGTCTATTTTTGGACACCGCGGCAGATTCAGTCATAGGATTAATTACGATTTCGTCCGGTTCGTCTCCCAATGCAGTTTTTACTTGCAATCCAGCAGACTTGAATTTTTTTCTTATAATATCACCAAGCTTGGCATGTTTTGGTAATTCTTTTTGTTTTGCTTCAGGCTCAACTTTACTTGTATCTGGGCCGGTGTTATCTGGGGAATCAACCATTATTGTTTAGCCTCTGCTCTAGATTTTTTGAATTCTTCCGCTCTACGGAAATTTGCCTCTGAAAATCCACCTCGGCGCTTTACAATTTTGAGACCATGTATTACAGCACCTTCCGGGCCCGATTCTTGCCCATCAATATCATGCCCAAATCCTCCTGTCGAATGTCTAGATACATGATTGGCCAAAATATCAGTAGCTTTTTCTAGATGATGATGTAGTTTAAAGGTGTTATCGAAATGGTCTTTATTAGATTTTACATGAGCGAGTGCTTTGTCGCGTTCGGCAATTTTGGCGGCTTTAGCTTTATCCGTTTTTACAGAGTCGATTTTTTTATTATGATAATCTCTCAACCAATTATGGTATCCTTCGGCATTTGGTTCTTTGTTTTCTCTGACCGTAGAATTCATATAAGTTCTCAAAGTGGTTTCATGTCCTTTGAGGTGATTATAATCTCTGTTGTGGGATAAATCATGTGCTTCTTTTAAATGATGATGTAATGCATCATGGTCTTCTTTGGACAATGTAGTTTCTGATTTAGGAATGACGTGACCCATCATATGCACGTCCGGATGATGTTTAAATTCTGAGTTGTCCAAAACAGGAACTGGTTTGCCGTCTGGATGAACTAGTTCCGTATGTATTGCAATTCCTACCTTTGACTTTTTGATTTTCTTGCCTTCTGGAGAATCGGCGTCGGTAGAATAATTGATTGTATTTGGCCGGAAATGAATTTTGCCATTTGTTTCATGTCTTGATTCTGCATCATGCATATACCCGCCTTGCCACGATCCTGGTCGATCTGGAAGTACTTTGTGTATATGTGATACCAAATGTTTTAGCTTTTCGGCCATATATGGTTTATGAGCCAAATCAGCGTCAATTTCTTTGTGTGCATTTTCTATGCCCTTTTCGGTGCCGTCATGAAAATACCACTTTGCACCTGAGCCTTTATATTTAACTCCAACTTTACCGTCGGCCAATCTAGTCGTATGAAATGACATCGAATCGTCCAATTTGCGAGTAGCATCAGTTTTTGCATGAAATCCTTGCAGTGCACCAATTGCTCTTTTTGTTCCGTGCGGACCATCAAATGCTCCGACATCGGAAATATGTTCTATATGCTGGTGGCCGGCACTTTTTTCATTTTCTTCGACGATAAAACTGAGATAATTTTTCATATATTCTTTCCGTGTCCAAACAAGTATTTATTAATACTCTATAGAGCCTTTTAATGTCGTGGCAATAGGAGTACTCATTGGTTTAATTCTATGCCGCATGAATCTTTTGCCATTGTGTCTAAATTCAATACTATTATTTCCAGATTTGTGGATTGTTATTCCTTCGGGATGATTTAGAATATGATCATATTCTGTTCCAGGATGTTCAATCTCTACAGAATGATCATTGCCATTTCCGCGGGTAGTTACTTTATATGTTGGAATTTTAGTAGCATTCGCATGTAAAGAATGTCTTAGATGATGGGCCAATTCGTGGTGGGCCATTTGATGAAATCTATCGTGCCATTCATCTCTGATTTTTCCTATGGCATCATTCGAGTGATGTTCAGCCCGTTTTCTCATTTCTGAATTTTCTTTAATCGCGATTTTTTTGTCTTTGTCGGATTTGCCTTTTAATTCAGGAAATTCTTTTTCAAAATTTTCTTTTGCTTTATCATAATGTCTTTTCGCATTTGTACCTAACGCGGCGTCAGTTTGTCCGATTCCTGGATTTCCAACGGGAATTTTTTGATGTTTTTTTTGTGTAATTTTTAATGAAATTCCTGTATGTCCACCATCAGGATGTTTGAGTATAATGTCAGAAGGATTTTCTTGTTGGCTTTCATGCACACCTGTAATTTTGTGTATGTCTCCTGGTTTCGACGACCAATGCGTCGAACTAATTGGACCGAATTTTTTGCGTAATGCATGTGCAGTACCTTCGGCCATTTTTACATGATTTTGATATTCTTCGTCTGTAATATTTGATTTAATTTTATCGTGTGTGGCTTTTGCTTCTGGTGACATATGTTCGCCATTATTGAGGGCTTTGCCCGTCAACAATTCATGTAAAACACCTTTGTCATTTGGAGATACTTCTTCTAATAAAAGATCAAGTTCAAAATGTTCTTTGAAAGTTAGCATACCAATTTCTCCAGTTTAATATATTTATACAAAAAAGCCCCCGTTAGGGGGCTTTGTCTTAAATCCAATCTGGAGCAGGACGTTTGGTCCACTTGTGCAAATGCTGTTTGCCTTGTCGATAATAATTTCGATAATTAATTACAGGGTCATCGGAAATTTTGAATTCGTCTGCCATGGCTATACGCATTGGTGTGTGATCATATGTCTTGAGGTTCAATGGAGGAGAAAGTAAGTCAAGCATAAGCCCTGTACGTTGGACTTTATGTACTTTACCATATCGATAGGTATACTCATTACATAGAGCAAACAAATGGTCACTAAGCCAGGTATAGTTTTCTACTGATTCTCGACACCAAATAGCCGACGGATGGTTAACATGTGTGGCATTATACATGATATCATTACGGGCATCAGGCAAAATCCATACCGTCTTTTTACGGGTTTTACCCGTATCTGGGTTACGCAACATAACCAATACAGGTGCGCCATCTAGGATACGATGCGCGGTCGACAATAGCTGAGAAGTTTCTAAAACCATTTTCACTATATGCCGATCAACAAGAGCCTGTGCGGCATTTATAGGATTTGAATCTACAAAAAATATATTCATGTCGTTTCCTTTGGTTTATTAGGAAAATATACAGGATGTTTGCAATAAGGGCAAGTGGTAATTTTGCCGGATACGCAACCTTCTATGAATTTATCATATTCTTTTTTCCAGTTGGGACCCCAACTTTCATTTGGATGTTGACCATACCGCATTCTAGAGCCAGTCATATCCGCCATTCTCCGTCGTATAGCATACATGTTCAATGTTAAACGTAGCAATTGCCCGTTGACATCCGGCGCAAGGCCGGCTAAGTCCCCAAACCAAGCTTGGATTGTTGGCAGTTTCATGTTTTACCCGACAAATATAAAGCTTCGATTTGGCGACCGTCTTAAAGTCATATTTCTTCAATGCATGTCGGATTGCATCCGTCTCGGCATGGAGATAGATGGCTTCTTTTGTGGAAGAAAATTTACTTTGAAACGGATGGGACTTCATTTGATTAATACCGAAAGACAAAAATTCATTTCGGTATACAAGGGCAGCTGCCAGACGGCCTCTATAATGATTAGGTACCGTTTCGGCTAGCTTCGCCAAAGTGTCCAGGATTCTCAAATTGGAATCCATGGCGATTAGTCCTCATCCACTAACACCCATGATTCTTTTAATGATGGATCGAAATACGTAACCTTGGATTCAAACTTGCGTTCGCGCTTGACGAATTCTTGCAAGTCACAATATGCCTTAAACGTCATAATTTTTGCCGGTCGCGGCCGGTCATTCGTCACTTCATTATACACAAATATTCTCCTAGTGCTTACGATTGGCCAAAACTGATTCGGGATACTTTGCAGTGCCTGTATTATATTTTTCCATTCTGTCTAGGGCGGCATCAACTTCTTCGAAATCGATTTCATATTTAATAGACAGAGCATGATATATATCAAACATAACTTCTTTTGGGGTCATCGTTTGAATTCGACCGACTCCCATTTTTTTTAAAAATACGGCTGTTTGGAATAGTTCATCATAATCAGCCCAAAGTTGGATATTTTCGTGTGGGCCGATGTCGTTTGAATTAGACATTCCGATCTCCTGTCATATTTTTATCATACACCATTTTTCGGTTATGGCAAGCCATTTTTGTCGATTTTTTCGTGCAATTTATCAAAATGGTTGTCGATGTGCTCCGCGAGAGAAAATAGTTTTTCGTGGTCCATTGTCTCCAAATTATATATGGAAATTGATCGGGCTCTATCAATTTGTTCGATCCGATTGCTACTCATCATGATAAATGGAGCGGTATATGCAGCCTGGAAACTAAGAAAAAGGTTTAACAAGATAAAAGGAAATGGATCCCATTTCCATGGAGACCATAAATTCATTCCTATCCAAAAACAAATTAATAAAGATTGTATAATGACAAATCGCCAAGACCCGACCAAAGTGGCAACACCGTCGGCTAACTTTTGTCCTAATGTTAACTTTGTGTAATCTTCCATTTACTTCTCCTTTTGTTTTATAATAAAGAAGAAGTCACTGGCTATTTAGTATTTAATCCCACAATGACGAAAAATATTTACCAAAAAGTCTAAATCCATTTTGCATTCGGTCGGAATATGCTTTTTGACCTTCTTGGTCCCACACAGAAGTATCATTAGGACCTCTGACTAATCTAGAAGTTCCGTCATCTTGGTCTATAAATCTAAAGTCTGGTGTGCCAGAATGAAATTGACTATCCCAATCATCGTCGATATTCAATTCAAATGCCCAAATCATTTCATCTAGGATCCATTCCCAGCGTTTGAAAAATCGATCATCTAGGTCCCACTCGTTTTCTTTTGGTGGGCCAGATGTTGACCGTAGTTCTTCGGGAACGTCTTCATCATCGGTAAAAGGCGCACCATGCTTTGTTTCTTTTAGTTGCACAAGCATAGGATGAATGATCAAAGAAAGAGTATGATCCATCGACCATGTGTCCCAACGGTCAATCCGAATATCGATCTTACGTTCTTTTTTCGACCTAGGACCAGGATATTTTCCAATATTAACTTTCATAATATTCCTCGTATAAATCCATTATTTTTTTGATTCTAAGTGTCATAGGTATTGTGTCGTCATCAAGGATACACATCAAATTAATAAAAGTTGGTTTTTGTACAATCTGTTTAAGTTCCGATAATTTAACTGTAGCCATATCTTTTCGGCCGCCATGGCGAAGTATTTCGACCCATGCTTCTCCGTTATTCACGGCGATCACTTTACCTTTTTCCCAATATGGACTTGATACTTCCAGTCCTATCCATTTATTCAAAGCCAAGAATTTTTCCTATCGTAATAAGGATGCCGGCAAGGATAATACTAATAACAATATACCCAATTACCGCCGCGACAATTAATCCTAAAAGAAAACAAAAAATGCAAACAATAAATTTTAAAATTAGAATCATTTCCGGCCTCGCGAAGAAGACAAAATCCATTCGATGGCCTCACCGGCTAATTGTCGGGCAATATGTGGTGGCATCCCATGGTGCGTCTGGACTTCTACGTACACGCCCTCGGGACTTCGCGCCGTCATGATCCCGTAGTCAGGACCATTGGTGTGTTGGCCGCCTTTGGTATGAGAACTGATAAAGCCAAATTCGATCACAACATTCCTCCTGCCGCACTCAACCGCAGGAATGATCTGAGGTCATCGGCGTAGAACTGTAGCTGCTCGGCGGATGCATCCCGCTCAGCTACCAGCGCCTTGAGGGCTGCGTTCTCGGCTTCCAAGGCCTCGATGTGGGCAACGTACTTATCAAGGTCAGCCTCAAGTTTTTGTATTACCCATTCTTCGGGTGTCATTTCCCGTTCTCCTTGGCGTTTCGGACAGACGCGCGTTTTGTGTCTGCATCCATATTCACAAGCAATGTCGTGGCAATAATCGTCACTCATTCCTCCTCATCCAATTCTTCGTCATCTAATTCTTCGTCATCTAATTCCTCATCATCCAATGCCCATACGAGATCGCGATCATCAACATATGATTTTACAAGTTCAACTTTGACGCAGCCCTTGACTGACTTGGCATCTTCTAAACTATCGCACCAATCCAAAGTAGATCCATCGTATCCGATGGCATGAAACTCAATTTTCCAACAATACGGAACAGTCATTGGTTTTCCTTCTTAATGTTATGTTATCTTTAACTCGAATATCTAAATTTGACCATGTCCATATTTCTCCGGTTGCATCTTGAATGACAACCCATAAAAGATGTTCTTCTGGTCCATAGTCAATCATTATAATTGCTCTTCCTGAGCCTTTAGGTGTTATAACAGGAAGATGTGTTTTTAGTTCAAGCTGCGACATTATAGCCACCTAATATTCATAATTTCAATATTGCGCCCATGTTTTTGGGACAAATACGTCTGTATCGCAAATTCGCTTGTGGCGCCATTCAATTGAACGCCGGCGTCAATTTGCGCCGTTTGCCGGCTTCGGCTGGATCCTTCGGTCACATAGTAGTCAACCAGTGCTTGATTTCGCACAACGTCTCTCCATCTGTCTAGAATCCAACTGTAGGACATTATCGGACCTTTGGCAACCATGTTTATATGATAAATGCTTCAAACCCGAACCGTTCGCCTACCGGCGCGACAAACATATGGGCAAGATTTCCATCGATCAAAATTTTGATCGTTCTATATGGCCGCGCGGCCGGATCTCCAACATCAAACAGATGTTCAGGCCAATGCCAAAATTTACCATCAGAAGTTTCAACTCGATACATTCCATTTTCAATATCGATTATTTCTCCTGTTAGTCCTCCGGCAGTTTTTACAGTTTGCCCTATCATCAACAGATTAGCGTCCAACTTGTCCAAGATATTTTTCCTTACATTCATTCCAAGATAACATAATAAGATCGTCATAAAATAACGTATCTGTACTGACTTTATTTTTCTTTTTTAAGAATCCAATACGACCGCGGGCGTGATTTTGTTTCCATAATTCACCAAGTGCATGTTCGGATGTATCAAATGACTTGACCAATTCATCTTCTTTGATTTGCGAACACAGAAATTCTTTTGTGTTATCATAAAGAGGGCTAAAATATATTCCACGAGCATGTTCTGATTTGATCAAATTTTTAGGAACACCAAGTTTAGAATAAGCAAAAGTCAATGACCTATTCTTGTGATCTCTTTTATATGGTTGTCCCGAATCTTTTTTGGCCACATACCATTCGAAATATTTTCGTGTATGATTCTTTTTTAGCCAATCAATAATCTGCAATCTTGTTTCGCGCAATGGTTCATATGAAACCGAGCCAGCGGTGAATCCCATTTTTAACCAATGGTCGAGATTATCGTATTGGCTCAGTCCGTCTTTCTTATCTTTGCCATAAAGTGAGGTTGTTGTTACGCCAACCAATACATCGCCATATTTTTCTTTCCAAAGATTCTGAATAGTATCTGAAAGACACATAAGAGCCAATAGTTTGCCGCCAGTATAGTTATATCCAAGCGGCTGCAATGGCACAATAGTTGAGCCAATAGCTGTGTGCCCAACCATCTTGCCTTGAGTCTTATTATATCGATCCCATCCAATATATTGGTCTCTGGGTGTAAGATCCAGGAAATCTGAACTGATGCAAATGACACCGAGATACTTATCTGTTACTTCATCTTTAACGATGAAATTAAGATTTCGGCCAATGTTACTATTGTTTTTCATAGTTGAAGTGAACGTACGAATAGTATTCCATCGTTCTGATAGATTGCCATCACCAGTAAATTCTAATACAGGCTTGAGTTTGACATAATCATCTGGAGACTCAGGAATCCAAATGTTCTTTTTTGTTTTTTGGATTTCAAGCCATTGATCATGATCAGACATAACCAATTCTTCACCAAACAAAGTTTGTTTTACTTCTGTTTGGTATTTGAAATGAATTTCTTCCCACTTTTGATAAAGAGTATATTCCCCAACCGACATCCGAGATACGTTTGATAAATCTCGGATGATATTTTCGGTTAATTGTTTTTCGTCAATTTCATTATAGGACTCAGGTGGATTATGTTCCAGCCATTCTTCCCATGCTTTTTCTATATCCATTATTTTATCCTATGATTATATGTCATGATAGCAGGTAAAGGACATATGTCAAGCCATAAAATCAGAAAAATCTTTCTTTTTTGATTTCCAATTAAAAGTTGTTTCTTCTTCGATGCGCTCGCCAAATCCAGTATTGTCCATTACGGCATCAGATTTCTTTTTGCCTTTACGTTTAGGTGTATCATCGTGCAAGTCATCTTGTGCAGAATCATCAGCATCGAAAAATTGCATTTTTGATCGGTCTATACCGACAATAAATTTTTTGCCAGTTTCGGCATATCTATTTTTGAGGATCTTAACTAAAAGTTGATTCATTTCTTCTAGTTCTTCTGTTGAAATAAGTGCAAACATAAAATCAGCAGTAGCAGGGACCCCGAAGCTTTCCGAGGTGTTTGCGAGGTCAACATCGCTTGACGCATATCCATCTCTGTTCGATTGGGTGGCTGTGAATATTGCGGTTTTTGTTTCAACAGCCAACCCTCTTATTTCTTCGGCAATAGACTTCACGAATGTATAGCTATTAATACTACTGCCCATCTTCATCCTTGAAGATGCACAAATATTTAGGTAGTCGATGTAAATAATATCAGGAACAAAATTCTTTTTAATCTTTAATTCCTGAATAAGATGCCGAAAATGTGCAGTAGAGCCTGCTCCGGTAGGATATTCCTTGATGATCAATTTGCCTTTTACTTTATTTTTTACTTTTGCGATCTTTTTTTCATAAGAATCGCGAGGCAATTCGGCAAGTTCATCGACAGCAATGTTCATCAAATTGGCATCGATCCGCTCGGCGATTCTTTCTTCTGCCATTTCCATAGTAATATAAAGTACATTATATCCTTCCAATAAATTAGCTGATGCCATATGTGTCATACACATGGTCTTACCTACGCCAGTGGAAGCAAGGATAATGTTCAACGTCTTGCGAGGCACTCCACCTCGCGTTACACGATTGAACCAATCCAAATCAAACGGAATCTTTGTTTCTTTTTTATGATAAAAATCATATCTGTCTTCAAAATTTTCAATGAAGTCATGTCCGACATTACTATCAAAAGAAACAGCAAGAGCTTCGGTTAAAATCGTAGGAATAGATCCTTTATCCCGTGTCTTATCTTTGCCGCCATGGATTGCAATACTTTCCATGAGTGCATTTTTAATTGCTTGTTGCTGACAGAATTGTTCTGTATTTTCTAACAACCAGTCTTTATTTGTCAGAGGATCATGATTTAATTCGTCGATTAATATGTTCGCATCTTTGAACGTCGATTCATTGAGACCTGATTTATTTTCGAGGTCAATGGAAAGTGCCTCCTTCGAAGGAGGCACACCATATTTTTCAGTATAGGCATCGATCAGTCCAAAAATAACTTTGTGTTCGGATTCGTCGAAATAATCTTCTTTAACGAAAGGAAGTACTTTTCGTGCGTATTCTTTATCAAAAAGAAGGGCTGATAGGATTGTATTTTCTATTGACATAATTTTCTCCTATTATCTTGTCAGTGTACGACTAAATTAGGCGAATGTCAATAGTTATTCTTCGTCATCCTGAATCAAAGTTCCACCAGAAACACTAAACTTGTCAGTAACAAATTTTTGGAAATCAGGATTGGCAAGAATAGGTTCCCAAAATTCTTTATTTGTCATCAGATCAGCTTCGCGATAGTTTTTCGAAACTTCGCCCGTTTCAGGATCGACCGAGCAATACCAACCTTGCTTTGGCTTTGTTACGAATCCAGCTTCTAGACCTAAATCCAATAGACCAGAATACCGAGCGATGCCTTTATCGTAAGTAATTTGAAAAGTAAATTTTGACTTTTCTTTTACAAACCTAGACTTTTCGATATTGATCGTAAAGTTCCAACCTAAAAGTTCTTTGCCATCTTTTTCTTGTGCTTTACCAATAATGAAAACTTGGTTTGCGGAATACATGCCGCCGGTTCCACCAGACATAATCGACTTTGAATACATTTCCATAGTCTGATAGGTGTGATTAATTGCAATACAAGGAATATCTTTGATAGTCAAATGTGGAGTGACAATTCTCCAAAGTGATTTCATGACTTTGGCGCGGGACATATCAGCAACTGATTTTTCATCCATTGCGTCTTCGACTTCTTTCTTCGAAGCCAAATTACCAACCGAGTCAATAAAAATAATTACTTTATCGCCTTTTTTAATTTCGTCTAGACGCTTCGAAATATCGAATTTAAGTTGTTCGAGATGTTCGATAGGAATATGAATAACTCTTGAAGTATCGATACCATTTGCTTCGATATAATCAGGAGTAATACCAAATTCAGAGTCATAAAACAAACATACGGCATCTGGATGCTTTTTCATATAAGCAGCAACCATGATTAGGCCTAGTAGTGACTTGAAGTGCTTTGATGGTCCGGCAAGGAAAGTAAGTCCGGCCGCGAGGCCTCCGTCGAGGTGGCCAGAAAGTGCAGTATCGATAATGGGAATGCCGGTAGAGGCTTGTTCTTTTTCTCCGAAAAATGGAGAAGATGCTAGTACATGGGCCTGCTTGATTGAGCCTGCGCCAGATAGACGGTCGAGTAATGACATGGTTAGTTCCTTTTGTTGATTGATTTATCCTGGGGAACTACCCCAGCATACGTATTTAGTCTTCGAAAAATGACTCAAGGGTGGAAATGTTCTCTGTTTTCCATCCAATCGCATCTGTAATATTCTTAATTGGAGCAAGAAATGCTTTATCGAATTGGGTATCAAAATCAATAAATCTATGAATATTCAATTCATGAGGAAGATCACCAGGAGATGAAATTACATCTTCCTGGAATGTATTTGGTAATTTCATATAACAAAACTTAATTTTTTCGCCCTCTTTGATTGTTGGATATTTTGCGTCAAGTTTATTTTTTTTCAATAGATGGTTGTATACAATCGTTCCTCGTACGTGAATAGGAGTTCCGTCAGTATAAAGTTTCTGTGAAGTTCCAGACGAATATTTTGAGATACCATTTACTCCTCGTGGAAACGCAATATCTTCATATGGCATTTTCTTGAATTTTTCCCGGAAACCATCAATATAATCGATCAATTTTTGGTTTGACCCCAACATAATGATCTTCATACTCTCTTTGAGTTTTTCGCGACATGATGCTGGAGTTGAAGACCTAACGGCTTCTACGCCCTTGATGTAAAGTTTTGGTGTTTCGTATCTAAAGCCTTCACTGTCCCAAACATTCATGATATACTTCTTCTTCGCAAGGAAGATCGAAGTATCAGCGATATTTTCTCGCTTCATTTTCATTTGATTTACGTAAGAATTTGTATAATTCTTCAAGTTTTCAAATGATTTTTCTATGATTTTTTCTAACTTGTCTTCGCAAAAATGAGCAACAAAATCCACAATCTCGGGAGTATTTGTAAGCCCCGTCATATTTACAACTACGTCTAATGTAACAAATACAGAATCGGTATCACAATAAACAACATATTGCTTGCCTTCTGTTTTTAGAATCTTATTCAAATACGCATCGATATCTTGCGCAACCCACTGAATAGCAAGCTTGCCATGGATCGTGATGCCTTCAGCATAGTCATTTTGATAATAACGAAATGCTGGGTGACCGGTTGCGCCGAACAAACTGTTAAGAACAATCTTTTTGACCAATTGTAGATTATGATATCTAGAGATATCCTTACTATTCTTTTGTTTTGCTTCTTTCAACTTTGCTTGATATGCTTTGCGTTCATCGTACATTTTCAGAACTAGTTTAGGAAAGATACCTTGTTCTGACTTATCCCAAAGTGCCCCATTTGCCGATAGAGCATAGTCGGCATCATGTAGTTTGTTCCATAAGCGTTCGTCAATATTGCCTTTCAATAGTTCATCAACATCCGGCATTTTTACTTTGCCCCGGAAAGTTTCAGGAGACATGTTATTCTGTACGATCAAACTCGGATATAGACTATTCACGTCGAAAGTGGCAACCCACTTGTGCATACCAACTCTAGGTTCGCGTACATATGCACCTTCAAATTTATCATCCTTTTTATACCCACTTGGCATAGGAATGACAATCTTTTGATCAAGAAGATAATTATGAATGATGATATCCCATAGACGAATGCTGGTGAACATATCATCATATGTGATCTTGGCATCATAAGAAAGAGTCAAGCCGAGATCAAGTAGACCTAGCTTCTCTTCAAGCATATCGATCAGACGTACGTCGTGAATGTTATAATCGATATACTTTTGGTGATCTTTTCGATAAAACTCAGTAAGATTATCATATTCAGAATAATCAAGCTTATGTTCACCCAATTCAACAAATGCAATGTTTTCGAGCTTATAGCTTTCTTGTTGTACATATGTGAATTGCTTATAGACACGGAGATAATCAAGTACAGAAACACCCATGGGCCGGAAAGTCTGTTGTTCCTTGCCTTGGATTTCAATCAATTTTTCTTCTAGCATCCTCCAAGGGCTTAGGCGTTTGGCATAATCTTCACCAAGAATTCGTTTAATACGATTAATAAGATATGGAATATCGAAAAATTCAATATTCCATCCTGTGACGATATCTGGATCTACATTTTCCCAATATCCAATAAACTCCAACAATAGTTGCCGTTCATCAGCACATTTTTTATAAGTAACATTAGAATCAGTTACCTTATATGGCTTAAGCCCAAAGGTCATCATCTTACCTTTGAGTGAACATGTGATTGCTGTGATCGGTTGGTTAGCTAACTGGATATCAGGAAAACCATGATCTTCGCCTTCTTCGGGCGCACATTCGATATCAAGACCCAACTTACGGATCATATCCAGGTCATACTGGACTTCGCCTGGATACTCATCATTAAGATATGCATAAAGGAATGAAGTAAGACCATAAATGGTCATTCCCTCAACACCAGAATAACTTTTTATGAAATTTTTGGCTTCTTTGATATTATCAAAATCGATCTTATCGGCTTTGTGTCCGTCGAGTGACCGATATTCAGCCGAAGAATTTTTTGTGGAGACAAACAAATATGGTTTGTAATCTACTCTCCGTTGGACTCTTTTACCATTATCATAGCCGCGAACAAAAATTGTATTTCCACGAATATTTACTTCTGTATAAAACTTCGCCATTTATCCTCCGCTAAAAACATAATATACTATAGCACAACCCTTAAAAGTTGTCAAGCGAAGTTTTATTTTACTGGATATACGATTGGCTTAAGATCTGGAGGAGAATAATTTTCACCTTTTTGGATTTTACCATCTTCTCTGCGTTTTACTGTGCCATCTGGCTGAAGTTTGCTCATGTTTGATCTATGTACTTCAGAAAAACATTCATCAATATTAATTCCAAATGTGGCCGCGGCACCATAAGTCACATATAAGATATCAGTAAGTGCATCGGCGACTTCAATCATATCTTTATCTTTAATTGCATCCTTTAGTTCATTTAACTCTTCGACAATAAGAGCAATACGCAACTTAATTACTTCTTTCGAAGGCCAAGTTGCTTCTGTAGGATCTTTTTGTCCAAAAATAGCATGAAAGGTTTTTACTTTTTCAAAATTTGACATAATATATTACCTTTTTGATTTGTCACCACCTGAAATTTGATATTTTGCGATCAATTCCCAATCTGGTTTTTCTTTGTACGGAAGAATTTTAATTTGAGAAATAGGGGCAATTGGCTCATCATCTTCTATAGGATCAATGATATTCACTAGACCCCATTCAGATAAAAGTTTTACAATTGTATTTCTACGGGCGACGTCATTTTCTGAAAAATCAGAATCTTTGCCGTCGAGAATGAAAAGTTCTTTAAAATGCAAAATTACATATCTGCCTTGCTTATGTAAAATATGGCAAGATTGATATAACGTTTTGCTTTTTTTGGATGCAACGCCAATTCGCGTCAATGTTTCTTTTACCTTGAGAAACGCATCACGGTCATTAAGGGTGACTTCTACACCAACTCCACTGAATAAATCATCGTCCATTTCTTACTCCACCCTTTGCGAGCTTTTTTTCTATAGTTACAATTTGATCATCGGTCAAAAGAGACAGTGCCTCTTGTGCGCGCTTGTCGTTGTATTTATAGAATTCTTTTACCGAGTCAATAGACTCTGGTTGTTCGCGTTTGGGTAGTTTAATGAAGTTAGGTCTTTGTTTACGTATAGAATTGAAATAATAATCGAATTGCATTTTCTTCGATATATTATAATTTCTATTCATTTCATTAGCATAAAATACTGTACCAACGAAAAAAGAAAAATGTTGATTTGTAAAATATGCATTATATTCTTTTTCGGCTGCCTCAGTATCTACAGATTCATTGATTAAATGCTTATGTTGATAGATCGCATTCGTATAATCCCATGGCTTAGCCTTTTCAACTTTTGCTGTTTCTTGTATTTCGACCTTTTGTTTTTCTTCCCCAAATAATGTATTGATCATAGATATTCTGCATCATGCATAATTTGAAGAAGTGCCGCGGCAGTATTGATATCTTGATTTACCACAAAAGCAGACTGATATTCATACTGTGCAATATGCAGAACAATTTGAGGAATCGATCTGGGTGTCAAAAACAAACCAAGCCGGTCGTAAATATTCTTAAATAGAGCAGAAGGATTATCTTGTGGATTTTCAGCAATCCATCGGCGCACACTGATAAAATCTTTGTTCTTCATAAACTTTATCAGAGTTTCAATCGATTCGTCGCTCAGTGACGCCAAAACACCACTGTCAATTCTGCCATTCGCAGAATATCTTTGTAGTTCATTGATGACTCTGCGCCAATCAGGATAATATGATGTAATCAATGACGCAACCGAGGCTTTGTCATATTCGATTTTTTCTAATACTAAAATCTCACATACACGATTCAAAAACTTGGCTGCGATAACAGCCAATTCTTTTTTATTGAAGTTAAAATCAATAACCGAACACCGTGAATGTAGAGGCGAAATAATTCTGTTCTTGAAATTACAGGTCAGAATAAATCCGCAATTCTTGGAAAATTCTTCCATGAAATTACGCAAGGCCGGTTGAACTGCATGGCTCAAATGGTCGGCTTCGTCTAGAATAATATACTTACGCCCGCCCTTGAACGATACGGTCGATGCATAATTCTTAATATGCGTTCTAAGAACATCGATGCCGTTATCCATGGATGCGTTAATGATAATATAATCACACCCGATTTCTTCCAATAGGGCCCTCGCGACAGTGGTCTTACCGATGCCGGCACCACCAGCCAAAATCAAATTTGGCACATTCTTCTGGAGAACAAATTCCCGGAAAGTAGCTTTTAGACTTTCCGGGAGAATAGTTTCTTCAATGGTTTTAGGACGATACTTTTCTACCCACAGAAATTCATCTGCGTTCGAAATTGTTACAGTCATTTTATCTCCTTAATATCTCACATGATAAACATAATCAAAACCTTCTTCAACAGAAGGTATTTCAAGGTCGTGCAACATATTGTAATAAATGTGCGACGGGATAATTTTATCTGTCCGCAATTCATTCACTTGTTCCAATGAAAACTTGGATTCAAAGTAATATGCATCACATTTATATCCAGCATCCAAGAAAGGCTTAAGCTTTTTGGCCCGAGTCTTTCTGGTTACGTTAGTTTGGTCAAAGATGACATTCATCTTTGCTGACAATGCATCCTTAATACTATTTTCCATGGCGGTTGTTGCACGACCGATGGCATCTTTGAATGCCTCAGTATATGAGATGGAATTGCTCATGGCAACCCTATCAATGTAATCATCTGTGCTCAAAACAATAAAATTGTCGTGATGCAACTTTCTCCAGGTCGACTTACCCGAACCAGGAATACCAACTAACATGATCAACTTAGGCATAATTAAAATCCAATCGTCTTTCTAATTTCGTCAAATTTGGCACCAGATGTCATATTCTTTTTTACCAGGTCGATAAAAAATTGAGACACTTCAGATTTAAGAAGAGTTTGTTCATCCCAAAACTTGAAAATGGCCGCACGAATGGCAGGATTAAACTTATTATCCAGGGCGAACATTTTACGGGTAACATTATCGACCCTCATACTTTTCAGTTCGAACATGACAATTTCTGTAGATTTCGCAACTGCACCAAGAAAATTTCTTTCGAGGGCCCGGATTCTGTCTACATCTTCGTCAGGAAGAATAGGCAACAGGTCATCGATTTCGTTTTCTAAAATGCATTCGAGGGTCCGTCGGTCATCAGAAATTTTGTCCTTGGCACGATGAATCCGGACATACCAATCAGATTTCATTTTGACCATGTCGCCATTATGGAATTGAATAACAACACCTTCGGCGTCTTCAAGATTGCGAATATATTCCAAAAGTTCTGAAGAACTATAATCAAGGGAAGACCAAGTTTTGACAGTAGGAATACTACGGAAAGAAGCCAATCTTTCTACATTTTGTCTTGGCCAATACTTACCTGTCACATTTTCTCGAATGTGAAGTAGTATCAGGTTGTCTTCTGGATGATTAATTACAATTCTCTGCTGGTTCGAACACCACTCAAAAATTGGTGTGCAATTGATCGAAATCAGAAACTTTGCCAAATCTTGATATTCCGGCCTAGTGGCCACGAATTCTTCGGCCTGCATTGAAACACCAGTTACGCCCATCTTCGTACCCCATCGGATATGGTCGCCGATCTTGATAGGAGTGATCATGGAACCGTCAAGCTTATCCATAACATAAAACTCTTCATGCCATGGCAAAGCAGACAGCTTGGTTTCATCCCGTTCATTTACGTTAAAAAACTTATGAAGGCGACGAGCCAAAATCTTGCCGGTTTCCGAACAAAAAATAATACCTCGCAGCTCGCGAAGGATCCCTGCATCCTTATGGATGCGATCAGGAAAAGTATCTTGCAAGGCGACCATATAATTGACCACCTTATAGCCTTCTCTCTCGGCTACGATAAATTCATCCCGGGCTTTGATAGCCGACAAAACGTCGTCGATATGATTAATTTCAGGAAACATTTTGACCTCTCATTTGATCCCACCATACGTGGTCTGGAAGGAATGGCAACCTATTTTTTTCGACCGAGATCGAATCCGTCTAAGACGCCTTGACCATATGCAGTTTTTAGCCATAAGATAATATATTTCGATTCACTTTCGGTTAATGTAGGAAGGCCGTCAAAAAATCTTTCTGACCTGAATCCAAAACCTTCTTCGCCATCAAACCAGTCTTCAAAAGTCATTTCTTTTCCCTAAATGAAGTACACCCGCCTTCGGTTTCGATTTTCTTTTTAATATCTTCTAATGAAATAGGAGCGTAATCCGTATGTTCTACACAAACACAATGATAGTCAGGATCGATTTCATATCCTCGAAATGTATCAAATTTCATGATCCTGTTGGCATGAAGGTGTCCATGGATATTAGTTCCAAATCTTTGTAATGACTGAGTATGAATGGGAATATGAGTCATAATCATACCAGACAATACGTGACATCCGCGGATATCTCTGAAACCTACAGACAAATAATCTTTAAGATCAAAAATATCATGATTGCCTTTGATCAGTACTTTGTCACCGTTCAATCTCAATACCGTCTGTAATCCTGGTTTACGCATGGCAACATCACCCAAAAAATAAACTTTGTCTTTTGGACCGACGACTTTATTGAAACGATCAACGAGAGCTTCATCCATTTCTTCGACCTCATTCCAAGGACGCAATGGAGATCCATCTTCCCTAGTGAAATTACAGACACCTTGGTGTCCAAAATGAGGATCAGAATATAAAAAAATGTTAGACATTATTTTCTTGTTCTTCAATCATGTGAGTGAGAATGAGTTCAATTTGTTTATTGAATGTAATATCATTCTCGTGTGCCATTTTGGCGATACGCAGAAATTGCTCTTCCGTTAATTCAAGTTCAACTTCCGCCATTTCTTCTGTTTGATTATTTTCTTCAGTCATATTAAATCCTCATAATAATGGTGTAATAATGGTGCCCTCACCCCGTACTGCCCGGAGTTTTCCGGATTACAAAGCCGGCGCATCACTTTTTATGCTTTGGGGGCGAATTTCTTCTATTCAATACATCAATATTTTTTGACTTTAGTATCGAAGAAAAATAAGAACTTCCAGCTCTGGATCCTTCCACACCAAATTTTTCCTAGATATTGCTCGTTCTATCAAAGAATTATAATGTTTTAAATAATCCATAATCCTGTTAATTAAAAAATGGGGGCGGGAGTCCGAGTCCCACGGACGACCTTCAAGTTATGAGCCTGATGAGATTACTACCTTCTCCACCCCGCCCTGATATTGTATGTATGGAGCGGAGAGTCGGAATCGAACCGACTTCTACGGGTTGGAAACCCGGGGCACGACCAATATACCATCCCCGCATTGTTATGTTCTATTTAGTGTCAGAAAGTTGAATTACTTTCAACGGCAATCCAATAAGTCACAATATTCTTTGCTTCGAACCTTGCGATCTTGGATGACGAGATAATCACATTATAATCAGCATCGAACAGCTTGGCAAGATATTCTGGCTTAAAAATTACGTTAAATTCGCCGGCTTCAGTTTCACCAAGTTCATGACTGAAACTATTTGATGAAGAATTCTTCGTATCGATAGACCGAATATACAGCTTACCATTTTCTCCGACAAAGGCAACCTCTGGAACTGAAAGAATATTAGTTGCCTTAAGAATGCTAGAAATAGCTTGATAAGGAAGGAAAAATGAAATGTCATCCTTTACCTTAAGTTCCTTGGTAGGAGGATGAAGCAACAGAGATTCATCGGCATAAAAATACCGAGACTTTCTTTGTGCATCATGAATAAGAACACTTTCTGTCTCTAGTTCAAGTTCAGGTTGCTTGAACAATGACAGTACTTGTAGAAATTGTGATAGGTCATAAATGCACATGGTCCTATCGAATGTATCGTCAACCACTGCCTTGGCCATAATTGTCTTTTGTGGAGACATTGTAACGATGGCATTACCAGGCTCAATGATAATTGACTGGTTGATTGAACTAAAATTCTTTAGTACCATTAGTGCGCGATCAGAAATCTTCATTTAATCCTCATGATATGAATTTGTGGGGTATATCCTGGAGTCTATCAAACTCCAGGATAATGGCAACCCATTTTTTAACGCTGGCTGGAATAAAATGAATTTGTGGTTTTGGCAGTCATTGCCCAATCCCAAGCGTCATTAATCAAGCAATTCGCATCTTCCATAGACAATTCAACGTCCGTAGAAGTGGATTGCTTGAAAATTGAAATGTATTGTTCGTACATTTCTGTTTGATTTACAGGAACTTTAAGAGAAACAATTGCAGACCAAGGTTCGCTTAGTTTGGTATAGCTATATTTTGTCTCTGACATGTCATATGCTACGGCCGAAAGTACTTGCAATTTTTCTGCCACGGTTTTTTCATAAACTTCAACCGCTTCAGCATATTCTTTCTTATGTTGTTCTAGATGCTTTTCTAGAAATCCAATGACGTCTTTTACCGCAAATGTTGTTTTAATATTAAGTGTTTTACCAAGTGCTTGCATAATATAATTTCCTTTTTTACTTCTTTGATCCAAGTTTAGCTTGGTCTACAGTCGCCGAAGCCCCAATTGACGCAATGTCAGCGAGAGATCCACCAAAAATATAAGAACCGACGTGACTGAGTTGGATCCATGGACATAGCCATACTTTAAGTCCGGCGGCCCGTGATAATTGACAGAACCAATAGTCTTCTGAAAGATACCTCTTTGAATCCGTAATAGGATCGATATCTGCTTGGAAATACATCATGATCTCCCTAGACCCATCAAAGGCGGCGGTTCGGACGTGATCCGGACGATACCAATATTGAGGATATGCTTCTGCATACTTCTCAAATGTCTGTCGTCGAATCATCATGAATCCCGTACCAGATTCCATAACTTCGACCGGCTCATCAATTTTAATTTGTGTTTGACCCCCGGCTGGATTGAAAACGTAATCGCCGACAAATCGTTCTAGTACATTTGAATCATCGTCGGCAACACCCAAGTCAACAGCTTGTTTAATTTTTTCCCAAGAAATGCACTTCTTAGGATAAGGACCACAAAGTACATCATATGGACTTTCGTCATCCATTAATGCAAGTAAAGTCATTACGTCTTTGGCATCGAATCCAATGTCAGAGTCAATGAATAGCATATGAGTACAATCTGATCTCATAAATTCATCGACACAATAATTACGCGCACGAGTAATCAATGATTCATTGAATAGATAATAAAATCTCAAATCGATTCCGTAATGAACTGCCATTGCGGACAAGTCATTTGTGGATCGACAAAACATGCCTGCGCATTGGCCGCCATACATGGGGGCCGCAACAAACAATTTACGCTTACGTAGTTCGTCTAATTCAATATTAATTTCCATTATTTTTCCTTTATATATTATAGTAAAAGTTTAATTCAAGTCAGATTTATAAATTACCAGGTGTAATGTGTTCCGTTTACTCTTTCATATTCATCTTGGTGTGCTTTTGCGTGTACTGCATGTTGTTTGGCATGTTCGAAATGTTCTTTTGCCAAATCATGATTACCTTGTTTGAGGGCTTCTTGACCAGCGGCGCTATGTGCGGCGCCAGCAATTTCATGATGTTCTTGTGCAACTTGATGATTACTTCTTACATCTTCTGCATCTGAATTTTTTGCCTCAGGATGATAAAGACCAGCTGTTATATTTTTTACGTGTTCTCGGTTTGCTCGGGGATTAATTTGGCTTTCTATTGGCTTTCTATGCCATGCATCGTCACTAGACCAACCGGCTTCGCCGCTTATTTTATGTGCATCGGTCGAAAGATTTTGCAAATGTTGTTCCCCTGAAACTGTTTGTTTCTTTTTACCAAACATTTCATTGACTACAGATTCGGCATAAACTTTTGGTCCCAATTTTCCATTTACTTTCTTTTGAGTAAAAGAACCTTTTTCATCGACGCCATGCATAGTAGATGAAATACGATCCATTTCATCTTTCATTTTTTGGGTGGGCTTTACGCTACCTTGAGAAAAAGGACCTTCCGACAGAGTGTCATCTTCTTTTCTTGACCTACCAAACATTTCACTAATATTTTGTGTATTTAATCTGTTTGCAGTGAATCTTAGAAATCTGTCGGTCATGAGTTTTTCCTTAAAATATTTTATAGCCTATTGTATTTATGTCCTGTGTTTTTTATCCATTGCAATCACAGCGTTAATTGCAGTTTCTTTTTCTGGTATTTTAGGATAACAATCACCGGATTGATGTATGGCGCAATGTGCCCGGACGTCTCCTGTTTTTGGATGTCTTTCCGGAACAACTACGCCGACCTTTTCGCCTTCATGATGTACAGTAACAACTCCATGGTTTTCTTCTTTAGTTGTGTATGACATTACCCACCTTTATGCGTTTTAATTACATGATCGACTGCATCCATGACGGCATTTTTTCCTGGTATCATTTCACCGACTTCTTTGCCATGTGTAACAGGAATTGCGCCTTCTAGACCTCCAGATTCATTTCGCACAGGAATTACATTACCTATAAGTTCATTATTGTGGGCTACGTGTCCTATTTCATGTTGTCCATCATCTCGTCCATGATGTAGTACACCTGATCTAGGATCAGCGGTGCTACTGGTATATCCGTCGCCGTGTTGTCGGACTGTATGGAAAGATTTATCGTGTGACTTAAGTCTTTTGAATACTGGACTGTTTGTTTGTGAACGTTCGCAGAATAAAGAATAAGACAACATGAGTTTCTCCGGAAATAATTATTTATATAGAACAAACTCCATCTTCACATTCATATGACGCATCTCTATAATGGTCGACATGCAAACATAGAATAATATAATGAAGTGCTTTCATTAGATCGGCTTTATTGTTGCCGTTCTTTTTGCCATATCTCCAAAGATATTTCATTGCAGTGTTGCGGAAAGTAGGTGTGGAATCACCCATGGCAATCCATGCATCGAAACATTGGATGTTGTCGTCAGCAATGTAATGTTGACTGTATGTGGAGTCAAGATGTTGTTGTAAATCTTCCATAATTAAATTTTCACTATATTTATAGTCGATTTCCCAAGGCTCATGTGTTTTCTTCATTATGCGATCACCTTTTCAATTTGTTTCAATGCTTTTTCTCTGGCAGACAATACTTTCATTGCCTTGTCTTTGTAAAATTTATTTGTAAAATCCAACATGTTCAATCCTTCAAGATGGGCGAATTCATGTTGAAATACTCGGGCAGTCATGCCTTCAAATCTGAAGGTTTTTGCCTGACCATTAGGATATGAAAATCTAGCTTTAATCCACAATGGCCGCTTTACTTTAACATACAGGCCTGGGTACGAAAGGCAACCTTCTTCTAACAAAACAACCTCATCCGACACTTCAATGATTTTAGGATTAATAACAACTAGAGCAGGATCGGCGTGCATAGCAAAAATACGTAACGGCACACCAACTTGATTTGCAGCAAGACCAATTCCATTTTTCTTATACATTGTTTCTACGAGGTCAGTAGAAAATTTAACAATATCAACTTGTGGCTCTTTAAAATTAAAATTTTCACATTTTTGTTTAAGGATAGGATCGTTATAATCTCTAATGGTTAAAGGAGGCGAAAAATTTAATTGTGTTTTGTCTAAGATTTCGCCAAGAAATCCTGACACCGAATTTATTTTATTTTCCATTATTATTTCCTATTATACTAATCGTGTGAAATTTTTGTCTTTTACAAACTCAATTGTTCGGTCAAATTTATCCTGTATATCTCCTGCTCGGTGACTAATCATGAAAATATTTGTGTCACCTGCCAAGTCTTGCAAGATTTTGATAAACTCTTCTGCACCAGAAGAATCCAATGAACTGTCGCCAATTTCGTCCAATACAAGAATGTTTGTATTATTACTATTTCTCAATTTGGAGATTGCTCTCCAAGTGAATAGCAGAGCAACGTCAATTCTGGCCTTTTCGCCTTCAGAAAAACTTGCATAACTAAATTCGTCTCTGTATCTAGATTTAATAGTTTCGTTGAAATTTTCATCCAAATTAAAATCTACAACAAATTCCATTTGTGCCAGATATTTGTTAATCAATTTATTGATTACTGGAATATATTGTTTGATGATTTTTGATTTGATTCCGCCATCCTTTAAGATCATGGATGCGACATCTAATGTGGCTTTATGGGCCAAGATTTCTTCTTTCTGGCTCTCATATTTAGTCAATGTCTCGGTCAATTCTTCCAATTTTTGCAATTCATTATCGTCAAATTCTTCTTTGTTTTGCAATTCTAAAATTTCTTTTTGTAGTTCAGACGTATATTTGTTTACTCCTGAAATGCTTTGGTTATAACCTGCAATTTTTAGGTTCCATCCTTGGATTTCGTTATTGACCCCATGTATTACATCTATTTTTTTGTCAATTTCCAAGATTTTTTTAGAAATCAATGTTGCCGCCGACCGAAATTCATTTTCTTTTTTTCTATTTTCATCTTGTATGTCAGAATGAAAATCATGATCTATTCCTTGTTTGCACATAGGGCAAGTTTTATTTTCATCGTAAAATGAAATTTCTTTAATGATTTTCGCTATTTTTGATTGTATTTGTCTTTGCATATCGACCATGGTCGATTTTTTCTTCAAGGTCTCATCGCTATCAGCAATTGCACGATTACATTTTTCAATTTCGATCAAAATTTCCGAAATTTTATCTGTATATGCATTCACCAATAAATTATTTTCTTTAATTTTTGCTTTTTTTTCTTTGATGACAGTTTTTGCATTCTGTCGAATTTTTCTGATATATTCTTTTTGTAATTCAATTTTTTCTTTGGTTATGTCAATGTTATATCTGACGGTTGTCAAATCTTCTTTTGCCGCCGAAATTTTATCTTTCAATAAAATATTCATTGTCGAGAATACTTGGATATCCAACAAATCTTCAATCAAATCTCTCCGCGCGGAGGCTGACAATTGCATGAATGGAGTATAATTAGCAGAACCCAAAACAACAATTTGTGAAAATGATTTGTGGTTCATTTTCAAAATAGATTTTTCGAGAATTTCCTGATAGTCTTTTGTTGCAGATTCTTGATTCAGTAATTTTCCATTTTCAAAAATTTCAAAAATGTTTGGCTTCATGCCGCGTCGAATCATATATTCACGGTTATTTGCAACAAATTCTATTTCGACCAACATGTCTTTTTTATTGATAGAATTTACCAATTGTGGTTTATTTGTTTTTCTGAATGACTTACCGTACAATGCAAATGAAATTGCTTCGATGAATGTGCTTTTCCCGGCACCATTTACCCCATGGCAAAGCGTAGACCTGGCTTCGTCCATATTAATTTCAATAAATGCGTTTCCGGTACTAAGTATGTTCCGGTATCGAACAGTTCGAAAATTAAGCAAAAAGTATACTCCAACTTGACAAAAACAAATAAATTTAAACTATAGATATAAAGGCGGGAGGCCTTTGCTGGCTCTATCAACGATATTTTCATTTTTCATAAATTAATTGCCTCATTATAAAGTGTTCTAATCAAATTTGTTAATTGTGGTTTGTTAACATCTGCTTCCAAATTATCAATATATTTTGATAAAATAGTAACTGTATCTTCTGCTTCGTCAATTATATGATCATCATTTTCCGTATCCAATTTAAGATTGTCATCTACTATTTGGATATGCGCCGGAGAAGATTTTTCAATGGCATCGACGAATAAATCAAACCAATAGGGATTGGTTTTTCCTGACACAATAACTTTAACATAAGTTCCGTCTAACGAATCAAAATCTTTATTCAAAATTTCTTTTAAGTCTTTTGTTGTGTCGTCATAATGTACCTTATTGAACATTCTATATGGATTTTTTACGAATGTCAAGTCCAAAGTTTCTGTGTCAAGAATATGAAATCCTTTTTGGTCTCCATAATCACTCCATGTCATTTCATAAGGTGTACCGACGTAAGTAATATTTTCTTTTTCTGAACGAGTATGATAATGCCCAGAAAGCGTTAAATCAAATTTTGAAAATGCATTTCTTGGAAACCCCGTTTCACATACATGACCTTTGTGCATTTCGAACCCTTGTATTTCGAAATGTCCCATGCAAATTTTGGCTGTGGTATTATGTAAGAAACTGAGAGCATCATCTTCATTATCATCACAGATCCAAGGCACCAAAGCAATTTCTGTGTTTCCATAAAGTAAATTACTTGGCGTTGATATTACTTTTGTGTTTTTATATTCACCTAGCAATAAATCAAGTGCATTTACTTCTAATGTATTTTTGTGTAAAATGTCGTGGTTTCCAGGAAAAGCATATAATTGAAAATCTTCATTTTCTATCACATCAAAGAAATATTGACGCGACAAATATAAAGTATTGAAATTAATATACTTACGTCGGTCAAACAAATCACCGAGTTGAATAATATCTCCAATGTCATTTTCTCTCAAATAAGGAAAGAAAACATTGGTATAAAATTTGCGGTAGAAATCATGAAACTTTAGGTTGTCATTTCTTACACCGAAATGAGTATCACCGAGGATTGCTACCTTAACCATTAATTATACCTTGACACTTTCATTATAATTCTTCGTGACTTTTTCAATTTCTTGTTGACAGTTCAACAGTTGCCTATAGAAATTGTATTTGATCTTTGGATTTTTTTCATTTTCAAACTGGGTGATCCAATCTCTAAGGATTGGAGGTAGTGTCTCTCTCATCTTCTGTCTCCAAAATAAATTTTTCGAGGCCTTGTTTGGCCTTACTTTCTGCTTTTTTCTTTTCTAAATTTGCCTCGAACGAGGTAATAATATTATCCCCGGCCTCGAAATTATGCCCACTATCCCTTAAATGTTGATAGTCTTCAGAATTCATATCAAAAGTAAAATGTTTTTCCATCATTTTATATTTTGTATATTGTTCTTTTTTTTCTTTGCCAATGCGATGTATATAGGCATTAAAACAAATTTGCGTGAAATATGAGAAAGGATTATTTGTTTTTTCTGGATTATAACTTCTCAAATATTTAATGCAACTTTCAATTCCATCTCCTACCAATTCTTCTCGAAAAGAATAATTTATAAAATTCTTTTTGTATGATAGTCCTTCGGCAATTTTGTAAATACAGTCGCCAATATAATCTGGAATTTTTGGTAATTCTTGTTCGGCTTCAGTTGCAAGTTTACATTTGTCGAGGTATGCCACCATTGCCTGGAAGAATTTTTTGTTGTCAACGTAATGGATTGGTTTGGTTTTTTCGGCCATGGTAATACCTTATTGTTATTGTTGATCCTAATGTATCAAATCCTAGGAGGTTGGCAACCACAAAAATAATTTAATTTCATGGCGGATTTTGGTTGCCAACCCCGGAGGATATTGTTATAATCAGGTGTTGTTTTGAAATTATTGGATATTAATTGGACCTAGTTAAGCCGACCTTTGTCGAATTTTAATCCTTCTGAGATTTCATCTCTAGTGGTTTCACGGTTATTTTCCTTGAAATTTAACATGTATTTGTCAAATGACTTTTGATAGATTTTGATCAAATTTTCAGTTGGCTTACTTTGTTCTAAAATATATCTTGAATTAAAAGTAACGGACTCATTCTCGTAGAGAATAAAATGTGGTACCATTGAATAGAAGATAGCTCCGCCGTCTTCTTCTTGGATAATATCCATAACATTTTTCAATACAATTTCAGAATCATTGTATTCGCTAAGTACTCTCGTTCCAATAATATTTCCGCCAATGGTTCTAATGATTAGATAAGTTTCTTCAGTCATATAATTTAATCCTATAGAGTTTATAATCAAAATTTTCTTTACTGTATATCATCAATCTTTTTTCTAGATGATCCAACGTATGATTTTTTTTGGATCTACATGACAAATCGTCTGAGATATCGTATAGAGTTGCTTGTTTGTTTTCTCCATGTAATCTTAGTCCACGGCCAATTGATTGTAAGGCTCTTATCTTTGATTTGCTCGGAGATGCAAATATGATATTGTGTAGATTATTTATACTAGTTCCTGTAGAGAATGTCCCATAACTAGCTACAATAATACAATTTTTGTCGGTTTCGACTTTTGTTCGTATTTCTTCGCGTATGTCGGCACTAACTGATCCATCAACAAAATATACAGGTCTTCCATTTGATTTACTTACAATATCATCATACAATACTTTTCCCTGTTTGTCCACAAACTGGTACAAGATAAGAGTATTTTTGTCGAGAGATAGCGCCAGGTTTCGGATGAATTTGTTGCGTTCTTTGTTAGTAACAATGAATTCAATTTCATCTTTATACCCTAAAACTGGAGAATTTTCTTTTTTTGCTTCTTTGAATGCTTTTTTTTCTTTTCTCAATAATTCAGGATATTGTAATATCAAAGCTTTGATATTTAGTTTTGATACTATTCCTTTTTCCATCAACTGGGAAGTTGTTACGAATTGTTTGATGGGTCCAATCAAACCTTTGATCACCAATTCATGTACATCAATATCATCTAAAGTTCCTGTGAATCCAAACCGATTGGCACAAGAATCACAATTTTCCAAAATTTTAACAAACGCCTTTGATTTGGCCATATGCACTTCGTCAATGATGACAGTTTCGAATTGTTTAAACCATGATTTTTTCATGTTTTGAATGGATTGCCATGTAGAAATGGTTATTAAACTATCAGTATCTTTTTCTGATCCTTCCATAATCATATGTACGTCTTTTTTGTAGCCGTAATCAGCAATATCTTTCGTCATCTGTTTGACTAAGCCAATTCTAGGAACAATGACAAGAGTTTTTTTGTTTAGATACCGCGAAAGTGTATAAATGATAAAGCTTTTTCCACTTGAGGTAGGAGATAAAATTACTGCACGCCCATTTCGAACACAATGAACAAAAGCTTTCATTTGGTGTTCATGAGGAATCATACCCGTTTTTAACCATCGAATAAATTCGCTGGCTTCTTTTATGGATAAATTTTTTGCTCCTACGTCATAATTAATGTCTACTGTATATCCATTTTTATTGGCCCAGTCTACAATATCTGGAACCAAACCAATGTATATATTTTTAGTCATTAGATTGTACAGTCGAATTTTTCCATCCCAAACTTTATTTTTTACCTTAGGACTAAATTGGGCACCTGGAACCATAAATGTAAAACATTCTTGCAATTCGTGTCCTATGCCTAAATCACATCGTACTTTTACAAATACTTCATTAATTTTTTCAATTACAATATCGGCCATTTAGGCTCCGTTTATAAATTTCTGATAATCAATATATGATTTGATTTGAAACCCTCGATTTCCTATGTTTCGTAATATTGAATCTAAAAGTTGCAATTTTTCTTTTTGTACGCCAATCCTCAAGGATATGTCAATGATTTTATCATCTGATTCCATATACATGGGAATGTCAGATTTTAATACAATTCTGGGATTAGGAACCAATTCAAGTTCCTTTCGAGTAACATCATCTAAAGTGCCCGAGTAATATTCATATAAATTTTTGTGTAATTTTGAATATTCTTTTTCTAACTTGAGAAGAAGAAGTTTTTCTTTTGTGTATATTTGAATATATTTATTGTGCAATTTTGGTATATTCAGAGCTTCTTGCCCTACATCCAAAACATTTATTTCCGAATCTTCATTCCATAATGCAAAAATTTGATCAATATTCATTAAACCGTCCTGCTATAAACAAATTCTCTATAATTAAAGGTTGCTGTTGCTGTAACATAATTCACGTCTGTGTTTCTAGAATCCAAATTGAATCCAGAAAGGGCTTTTGGATACACATCATAAAATGTAAAAATGACATTTGGATTCATAGTTCCATTGAGAAAAATCAAAGTTGCATCCGAATATAGTTCTTTACCTGATCCAGGCAACCCACTTTCTAATGATTTATATTGATCGAAAGATTCAGGTTTTCCTAACCCTGTCATCCAATCATAAATTTCAGTATACGAATACATATCTTCTCCAACTTTAAACGTCACAGTTAAATCTTGGAATTTGGCATGGTCTCCGGCAATAGATAATTTGCTAAATGGAGTTGAATATCCAGAATCACCAATATTCATACTTGGAAAATCGACAGATTGAATAAAATAATTAAAATGCGTTAACCTTTGGATTTCAAATTTGAAACCTAATGGTGATAGAAAATTTTTATCTGTTGGTGTTTCTGTTAATGCTGACATGTATAACCTCTGTCACTTTTAGGTATTTAGGCTCTCCAACCAGAAGCATATTTATTCTTCAATGTTTCAGATAATTTGGCTTTTGCTTCTGGTGATCTAGTTGTGCCTCGTTTCTTGGCTGCCAATTTTTCACGATGTTCTTCACTAAAACATTCACCCGTTTCTTTTTTACGTTTTTCGAATGCTTTACGTTTACCTTCAGCTATCTTCTGTCCGCGCCCCACAGGATCTGAAAATTCAATCTTCATTCCTTTATTGGTTTTTGATATTTTTTGGCCTATTTCAGCACGACGTTTTTCATCTGTTGACCAATGGCCAAATTCAGTATTATGGTGATTATAATATCTGATTTTAAGTTCTTCTTTTTTTATCATAGATAGCCATCTATTTTCTTCATTCAACAAATCTTGTCGATTGGTTATTACAATTTTTAATATACGACGTTTGAAATCATCCGGCCTTCGTTTATAGGCCTTTTTCATCCAATCCGATGAGCAAATATAACCGTCATTTTGGTCACCCCAATGAGAACCAATATAATAACGCTTGTGTTTACGGTCAAACCAAATATACACAAACCCTGATGTTTTTTCTTTAGACATAAAAAATACTCCCGCATTGCTACGGGAGTATTTAGTGTATCTAATAATAAAGTGTCTATTTCAGAGAATATTATTCACCAATACTGAACGATAGTACTGATTGGTTGCAGCAACTAGCTGGCCGTTTGACAACTGGGCACCAGGTGAGAATGGGTTGGCGACGACGCCGTAACGTGTCTTGAATCCAATCTTTGGCTGGAAAGTGTCTTGACCGACTGCACGGACCATTTGTAGTGGAACGTATGGGCAATAGAAGAGACCAGCATCGAATGCAGATGAACCCTTGTAACCAACAACCATATAATGACCGTTTGCATATGGGTCAATATAAACGCGGATACGGCCGTTAAGGACGCCAGCGAAAGTATTGCCTGTATCGTCAACTTCTAGATTATTGCTGTTTAGAGCAGGAGCGTAATCAAGAACACCGGCCATCTGTAGAGCAGACGCAACGTCTGAAGAACAGATAACAATGTTACCCTTACCGCGTCTGGTTAGCTTGGCGATAGCGTTTGCTTCACGCTCAACTTGGAACATAAGGCCCTTGAACTTCTCAACTGACCAACGGCCGTTTGAATCGATGTCGAGGTCGAATGTGCCTGCGGTTGTTGTGTTAACAGCACCTTGAACGGCAGTAATTTGGATTGTACGAATGATTTCGCGATTGATTTCGGCCAAGATTTCAGAAGAAAGAATTGTTGACAATTCTGTTTCTGCGTCTAGACCATGGATGGCCTTGAGGTCTTGAGCGAGTTCGATTGAGTATTCTGCCTTAAGAGCACGGCTCTGGGCAGTTACTTGGACCTTCGAAATGCTGAAGGCCATTTGACGGAAATCAACGTTACCAGTTGCACCCAAAGTTTCAGCCTGAGCGGTAGTAGTACCACCAGAGAAGTTATACTGCTGGGTGTTTGAAGAAATAACGATTGAAGAGTTAACAGAGAAGTTGTTACCAGCTTGACCAAGAGGAGCACCAGCACCGTTGGCGGTTAGACCATAGGTAGAAGATCCTGTGTTGGATTCGTAGTAGAATGCGTTGTTACCAGAACCGGTAGTTGGATCGCTCTGGATGTTATACTGTGGTTGTAGGGCAAAGATAAGACCAGTTGGTCCTGTCATTGGCTGAACGCCGCAGATATCATAAGCAATGAGGTTAGGCATAGCTCTACGAACGAGTGAAATCAATACTGGGTCATAGTTAGCTGAACCACCTGTTAGAGAGGTAGGAGCAGATCCAGAGACTTCCATTAGAGACTGTGGAGCCCAACCACCGGATTCGCGCATAGCTCTTTCGGTGTTTTCTAGCAATTGTGCTGTAACCGATCGGCGATGTACGTCACCAATTGATGGTAGTTCTGAGTGGTTAAGGACCTTATCCCACTTATTTTGAATTTCTTCGTTTAGAAACATTTTTGTTCTCCTTGTTGGTATCTTATTTATAAATTATTACTTTTTGACTGTTCTAGAAATTGCAGCAACGTAGTCTGCCATTACGCCAGTAGCTGTTGGAGTTTCTTGTTCAAACTCTTCATTTAAAGGCTCAACGATTAGATTTGCGGTTTTGTTACCAAAGTAAGATTCACGTAGAATTCCTACTTTTGACCGAAATTCATCGGCAGAATCATAGCTAATGTTTTCAGCCAAAACTTTAAGTTTTTCGGCTTGGTTATAAGTTAAGCCATGAGTCATTTCAGAAAGTACTTCTGAAGCGTCATAAGCAGAAAGTTGTTCGTTAAGTTCGATGATATCTTCAATTTTATTTGACAACTCTTCTTTTAGAGCATCAATTTCTGATTCCAATTCAGCAACTACATCAACTTCGGTTTCTGGAAGATCGATATAATTATTTTCAAACAAAGATTTTAATCCTAGGATGAAATCTTCTGCAATTTCTGACTTTAGAGTATGACGAATGGCAAGTTTATTTTCTTTTACCCATTCTTCTACTGCATAGCTAAGATACTTGTCAACATTTGTAACTAATTCTTCACGAATATTTTCTACTTCTTCTTCCAAAATAGCTTCTGCTTCTTCTTCTAATCTAGCAATTTCAACAGCCAATTGGGCATTGATTGCAGCTTCGAAAATTACAGTAGCTTTTGTTTTAAATTCTTCTGAGAGATCGTCGCCAGCGAATAGTTCGTCCATATCTTCTGCCATTACGGCAGTAGGTGATAAACGTACTTGACCAATCTCACCCTTACCACCTGGAACGCTGTGGACAGCGCCGGCTGGTTTATATACGTTACCGTTCGTAGGAGCAGCCGAAGGTGAAATTGCAAGAATTCCAATTTCTCCAGTGGCTTTGTCGGCCGAACGCGCAGATGATCCACCAAGAGCCGCGGCTACTTGAGTGAAAATATCATTCAACTCTTCTTTGCCGAGTTGTCCTGCCATGGCCATCAACTTGGCCATAGATTCTGCCTTGGTTGTATCCGAGTATGTTTCTCCGCCATTGGCGCGATCAAATTTGTCGGCTGGTCGATTATGCCCGGCGGTTGTAATTGGGTCAGGAACATGCGACTGTTGGTCAACTGATGCAAATTCGTGAATGTCTTTCTTGCTCATATTCTTTAAACTCCTGTCGGATAAAAATTTCTTATTATTTATGTTTTTTTACTTTTGAACCAAAGAGTTTACAAATCGAGTAAACATAGCAACCTTTTGCTCTGATAATACTTTGCTTGAAACTTTATTGATTGTTTTTACGTCTTCTTCAATTTGTCTGGATGCTTTCCAGGATTGAGAAGCCAAATCATACCACCAATCGGTATCTTCCATAATTCCACGTACATATGCTCCAGGAGCAGAAGGATCAGCAACAATGTCTGCGGCGGTTGCTAATCTAAAATCACTTTTTACTTCCATCAAACCATCTCTGCCTTTTTGTAGTGTTCCTAGCCCACGGGAAGAAACACCCAAATTGGCGCCAGCATCGATAAGATTTTGTACAATTTTACCCATAGGAGTTTCAGTAACCAAAGCACGACCAATATAATTGGTTCCGTCTTTGCGTAATTCTTTAATCATATGAGATACACGATCAAGATTAATTGCTGGACCCGAAGGATGTCCTAATTCACCATAAGCACGGTTAGCTTGGATTGCTTCTTTTGTATATCTTGCAACTTCTTGGTCCATTACACTTTCTGGGTAATAACGTCCATTTCTATTGCCTTTTTCGGATACAAGAAATACGCCTTCAATGAAATAATTCTTCTTGCCATCTTCGCGAGCTTCTGTTATAACTTGGATCTCTTCGACGGTTTCGACGATAAGTTTCATCTTATTAATCCTTTGGTGGCGCTGGTGGATTGTTGAAATGTTGATTTTGCAATGCTTCTCTGGCGCCATGAGCAACTGTCTTTGACAGAATATCAGCAACTCGTCGCTTTGCTTCCACTCTAGAAACATGATGCATTTTTCCGTCGCCGTGTTTGACCATGCCGCCAGTGTTTGGAACTTTACGTAAATCATCTACATAACGTCCGGACCCGCCTTTCGCGTTACCTTCTTCGTCATGCTCAAGATTTTCATCTTCTGGCTCATGTTCAACTTCTTTGGCGGCAGGACCCATAGCTTTCATGGCATCACGTCTAGCGGATTCAGTTAAACCTTTTCTTCTTGATTCATGCAATGCAATATAATTAGCATAGCGTGACATTTGATCGTCTGACATTGTTAGTACCTCGTTAATATGAATTGATTCCGACAAAGAAAAATCTTCTGGCTTTTGTCCGGTGGTTTTTGTTCTGATGATCCTATGAAGACCCGGGTCGGAACCGGCATCACCAGGAGAATGCTGTACAACAATTTGATCTGTGCCGCCTGGGAAAATTTTATGATATTCTGATCTTCCTGTGGAATATTCAGTTTCTTCAGGATTCGAATGTTTTGTGTGCAAATGTTTATAACCAGCTTTGATTAATGCATCATGCAATTTTGACAATTTTTTATATGAAGAAGATTCAAATATTACTTCTTGTTCATAAACAGGTGAAGCCAAAATTTTGATTGACTTTGGTGTAACATTTGGCAAATATCTAGTTTCTCTTCTTGTATCGGATCTTGCTCCTGGTTTAATAGGAAATGCTTTACCTTGAATTTTTACTCTGCCATTTGGCGAAGATGACAAGTTAGATAATTCTTCATGAGTTGAAGAACCTTCGTTTCCTGAAATAGACATGTCTTCATTCGTAGGAGAAAGATTAGGTGAAACTAAAGGAAAATCTGTAATCCTTTTAGGCTTAGCAGTAACTTTCTTGATGGGATAAACATACGTTGGATTGCCTTTGTGATCTCCAACCAATTTAGGATTTGGAGGATCAAATGCTTCTTTTGCCATTGTATATTCTACAGGTTTAGTAGGAGAAATCTTATCTGATCCGAAAGGACGTTTTGGTTTGATTGGTGTTTTCGCAACTTCAGGATTTACTGATGGTTTAACATGTTGAGGATTATTATCCTTTTTTTGTTCATATGTCTCAGAAACTTGATTTTCGGCGCCGGATTTTTTTCTGAATTGTTCAATGATTTTACTAAATTCACCTTCGGCTTTCGAAATAGTCTGTGTCATCCATGGTTCCATGGTAGTATCTTCGGAAACACCATCGTAAATATCAGCCGCGGCTAATGCAATATTTTTCAATTGTATACGAATTGGGCCCATTGGATCGGCAGATGAAGGTTTTGGATCTGGTTCGGCTTGCATATTTCCCGTCTGAGGATTATCAGATGCCACAGGTTGAGGAGGAGCAGCGTCATCTGTTCCTTCATAAATTTTCTTGGCTTTATTTCTGATTCTATCAAGCTTACATTTGCAATCAGATTCAGGAAGTTCCATTGCACGAACTTCTTTGCCTAAATTTCCGCCGCGATTTACTTTATCGAAGCCTTCAGGATCGGCCGGCCGTGTTTTATCTTTTTTTATTGCTTTGATATGACGGAATACATCTTTGCCATCTTCGTTAGGAACGTCCCGGCGCGTTGGTTTATGAGAAGCGACGAATTCTTTTTCGTCCTTCGGTTTAGGCTCATAATATTTGTATTCTGTATCTTCGATTTCGTGTAAATTAATATTCTTCGTCATATTGTTCCTCGGTATCGTTTGAGCCAAATGATTGACCAACCAATTGCTTTTCGTAATCTAAAGCATCGGCCGCTTTTTGTGATAGAACATCATCAATTGCAGATTTTAGACCCATATGATCTTTAGTTACCGCGAATCCTACAATATCATCTACAGAATATGTCATATTTAAATCCTTATTTTCTTACTATTATCTCTTTGAAATTTTTCTATAGTAAGGTTTTGTTTTTCCTTGAACTGTAATATATTTATAAGAACCAATAGCCTTCGTTGATTTTGGTTCTTCTTTCTTTACTTTGGGTTTACTTTTTTTTTGTGGTGGTTTAGAACTTGGAGAAGGGGATGAATCTCCACCACCAGTGTCAGATCCGCCGCCTAGAGGACCACCGGCACCATCGCCTCCCATTGGATCCATCAAAGGATTGCCCGCTGGATCTAATCCTTTTTCTGCATTTTCAGCCGCGGCCTCTTCATTATCGAAATCAATTTCTTCTATATCTTCATCAGTTTGTTTCAACACATTCTTTCTAACCCAACGCATAGAATAATAACGACCGACATATGGATCGATCAATTGCAAAGTATTGAGCCGTTGTGTGAGAATTTCGGCATCTTTGAGTTCAGCAAAATAATTATCTTTAGAAAATTCAAAGAAAATTTTACTTGAAATGCTATCCCATTCTTCGCTGTTGAAAATTCCTTTCAACACAAGTTGCTTCATTAATGCTTGTAATAGAAAATCAGAAAATTTTGTTCTTAGTCTATTGATAAATTTTTGGAATTTCAATTCATCTCTTGAAATTTCCGAAGACCTACCCATATTAAACCCGCCACTATCTTCTCCGCCATTTATTCTTCCAGGAGGAACATTTAGTGCTTTATATAATTTCTTTTCAAAATAATATACATCTTCCATTTGGCCTAAATTTTGGCCGGCAGGCAAAGTAGAAACTTCGGTTCCTTTCCCGCCATCACGGCGAGGAAGCCAATAATCTTCTAACATGGTCATGAATTTACGGTCGTCTCGGACTTCTCCTGAGGCCGCGTCATATACCAATCTATTTTTATGTCGTGTCATCATATCTTTGACGTATTCTTCCGCTTTCATTTTTGGAAGATTTCCTACGTCGATATAAAACACTCGTCTTTCTGGGGCCCTAGAAATACGGTAAATTACAGTTGCGTCTTCTAGCATACGAACTTGGTTCAAAGGTTTAACTGCCTTGTGCAAATAAGAAAGTACTAATTTTCCTTCTTTGTCTAACAGTCCAGATGTCACATGAATAATAGAGTCGGTTGAAATTTTTAGACCTTGGTTATCGCCTGTACTTACGCCACTAGTATTTTTAAATCCTTTTTCGTTGTAAATAAAGAATTCTTCATCTGTAATTAATACAGTGGCTGTGCCCCGTTTTTCTTTGTGGGTCGATCTAACTTTACGTATTTTTCTGGGATCAATATATCTAAATTCTTGAATGCCATCATGCGGATTATTCGTATCAATCATCATATGATAATATAAACGGCCATCGACATACCAACGGCGGAACATTTCATATCCAAAATTGTTGAAATTCAACATTTCTTGGACTTTATTCCATTCATCATGCATTGTTTTTTTGACACTATCAGGGACAATACCATCTAATTCATCTGTGTTAAGAGATACAATGGATTGATTGTCTTCTTTTGCGATAGCTTCATTTATAACTTCATCGATGGCACTTTCACATTCTGGTTGTAAAGCCATCTCTCTATATTTTGTAACTAATTCGGCTTCGGTTTTGGCGGCGCCTTCTAGGTCCAAATATGTTCCCCAGGCGCCGCCGGCTGATACTGTTACTGCTCCGTCATCTTTATCGACAGGAGCAAATGTCGTAATATCCTGCGTATAATCTTTTTCTTCTTTTCGCTTTATTTCAAACCCAAAAAACTCCATAGTATTTCCTTACTTTTATTATATAAGGTATGTAGATAGTCTCTATTATGTTAGAGTACCACCGGTACCTGTTTGGCCGGGGACAACAGTCCAGAAATCGTAATTCCATTGAACTTGGAATTCTTCAATTGTGTCTGTTTGATCCCAATTAAGTTGCACGGCAGAAATGGAAGCGGGGAAAATACCATTGAATTGATAAGTTCTGATAGCAGTACCATTTTTTGCATATTGAGTTACAATAGCAGTTGATTTATAGTTTACGTTGGTGGCATTTTGCGACATAAGGTTGCCCTGATGTCCGTTGATAGAAGACATCCAAGCTTCTAGGTTATTACGTACCAAGAAATCTTCATCATTGATTACTGTTGTTGTCCATGGTTGAAACACACGGTCTCCAGCTAATTTGATCTTACGACCAAAATATCCTACTTGAATTGTACCAATTGTGTCATCTGGAATTTCAGATGCGCGAGCAGTAAAAGTTAATTTTTGATCTGCTTGTGAACCACCCAAAAAAGCAGGCGACGTCAATTGTACACTGAATAATGTATTACGGGTGCCACCAAATTTAAGAGCACTTCGAATATCGTTTACGGAAAAAGCCATTGTTGTATGCTCCTATGGATTAAAATTGGCCGACAATTGTTGTAAAGTCTACCCCTGTACGGACAGCAACGAAATTCAACTGAATGAAATTGATGCTACGCGCTGGTTTGACATAAATGTCTCCGACGAATTGGTTGGAGTCAACAATTTGTGGTGGGTTATTTGAAGAGTCACAAACAACACGGTAATCTGTAATACCACGTCTACCTTGAATAGTTCGTAGATATGGATCAATTAGATTTTTAAATTGTGTTTGTGTGAACGAATCATTAAATTCGAATAGGCTTGACTGTGCTGCCAAAGAAATTGCCTTTTCAAGTACAATGAACAAACGTCTAACGTTGATACGATCAAATGCAGAAGGTCGACCAATAAGTGTCTTATCCCCGTAAAGTACAGTTCCTTGTCCTGGGAATGAAACTACTGGGTTAATATCTTTTAGATACAATGTATCTCTTTGTGCTTGGTTTGGATTGTATGCAAGCTTAACGACGTTTTTGATGTTACCTCTTGTGAATCCAGCAGGAGAGAACCATGGATCACGAAGAAGGTCAGTGACAACACATGTGCCCGCGACATCTCCGTTCAATGGAACCCAACGATATAGGTCATTATATTTGTCATACTGATATTTGTAACCTGAATCCAATACAGCATACGAACTATTCAAAGAAATGTTGTTTCTGAATGCAACGATATTTGTTGTTGGATCAGTGACAGAAGTATATCCGGTCGCAACGACATCAGAATATGAAGGGGAAACGAACAAGATGCAATCTTTTCTAACTTCTGCGATATTGCTGACAATGTAATTAGCCAATTGAGTATATAAAACGGAATTAGACGAAGGCGTAACTCCGTTATCTACGGTTGTTCCTCTAGCCTTGCCTTGTAGGATCAAAGATACGTCAACATCTGATTTATTAAGGAATAAATTGTATCCGTTTGTTAATGTTGCCAAAGAACAGTTACCTTCGGCCGCACCATCGAACCCGTTACCAAAAACTACGCTATAAGCAGTGGCATTTGCCGTATATGTTCCTACGTTGGTATAAAGAACGGCGCCAGTGTTTGAATATCCACCTGTAGATGCATTTCTGTTTGTTTCATAATTGGCAACCCAAACATATGCTGACCCGTTATTTAAAACGTTTTTATAATAATTTGTTCCACCTTGGTCAGTTTTGGCATCAATTGCTCGCGACATACCTGAAAATACTTCCAAAATTTGTCCTGGGCTTCCAGTAAACAATCCATTATAATCTACAACAACCGCGTGTAGTTCGTCTTGAACAGTACCATAACCATTAATGGTCATGAAATTTGTTGTTCCAGGAGATTTCGTTACGGCGTTATAGAATTCCCAATAACGACTGATTGTGTTTGCTTGATATGTCGTTGATCCATTGTATACAGTAGCCAAAGAAACGTTGGCTAATGCAGTAAAGTTACCTCCGTTTGCAGTAGATGTCGTTAAGTTTGCGGGAATAGCAGACACTTTAGCATATTGAGTTCCAATGGTTGTGTTGCCGATTACAACCCAATCACCTACTTTTAATCCAGCAAGTACAGTATTTACGTTACCAACTGCGGCCGCATTAGAAGACATTGTGATTTGAATTTGAGCGACGTTTGATCCTGCAGAAAATACGAATGCATTTTGAGATCCGCCAGTTACTGTAATGTTTGAGTTATAAACGTTCGCGCTATCACAAATAGATAGTTTGATTGAATTACCCAAAGAACCTTCGTACTTAGCGACGAAATCAATTGCAGTATTTGAAATTGTAGTTGTGCTAAATGCATCGGCGTTATCAATTTGCACAACATTTGCTGTCGCTGCTCCAGTTGAGTTCGCGAAAGCGTTATATGCGTTACCTGTTGATTTCTCAACAGTACGTACTACCTGCAAAGCATTTCCATAAGAAAGGAAATTAGCGGCTGTAAAAAATGTTTCGTAATTATTGGAATTTGGTTTACCAAAAATTCTAACCAATGTTGCCTCAGAATCAACCAATACTCTTTGGTTAGCTGGACCCCAACGGAAAACACCGGCAATTGCTCCTACTGTAGTTGATACCGAAGGAACAATAGTTGTTAGATCAATTTCACTAGTATTAATTCCTGGGCTTACTTGTCCGACCATATTTTTTCTCCTCAAGAGGCGTTATAGTTACATTAAATTTCTTATTATTTATAGAATTTAGAATTACACTATTTACCACCTATGATAAGTATCAGGATGAAAATCCATATTATAAAATTCTTTTTCTGATAATGATAACTTCGGACCTTCTGATAATTCTTCGGTTCCATGATCAGAAATAAATCCAAAAGTTACACCAGAATCTTCAATGATTCTTTGGTTATCTTGCACAAGTTGCTCGCGAACATCTGTTGTGAATAATTCTTTAAAATATGATTGGTTGACAAGCCATGCAAACAACACGCAACACATAACCAAATCGTCGTGGGCGCCAACTTCTGCTTCGTATGAATCTCGTACTTCGACGAACCTTGTCAATTCATAAAAAATATCATAATCTAAATTGATTAATTTGTCAGATTCGATCAAAGTTTTTAAGTTAGCACACCCGATTCTTTTTACTTGTTTTGTGGTTTTTACACCCATTTGAGGCCTTACGCCACCAAATCCACCGCCGATTTTTTGACCACCGCGACCTTTCGTTTGCGTGACCAAAACATTTTCATATTCTAAATCCATATAAAGAATATCTACGACTTGTTGACCAATATCATTGACTTCAACAAGTACTACGGCATCATTATATGCTTTTGCCAATTCATATATTTTGTTTGGAAATAGCAAAGGTGATATTTCATTTGATTTATATTTACAAGCAATTTTATAAGGATATTCTGTGACGTCAAATACAACAGCCGCCGAATAATCTCCTTCGACTCCTCTCGCAACGTCGGCCGTAATGACATATTTTCTTTTTGGTTCAGGCAAGAAATAAATGTCAGTTGGTCCCGCATAGTTTTCGAAACTACGCAACGGATTTTGATATACCATTTGTTGCAATTTGAAGGCATCGATAAGTGTATTAGAAGAACCAAGGAATTCACATTCGAATTCGACCCTGAATTGTTTTTCAGAAGTGTTTTGTATGGTTTCTTGTTTCCACTTTTCGTCTCGCCCAGGAATGTCAGACCAATGAACATTAGATCGGACATATTGGTTTCGTCCTTCTTCACTATCATGCCAAAACTTATAAAATAAATTGAATCCGTTTGGAGTAGAAGTGATGATAACTTTTGTTGTTGTACCAGAAGAAATTGTAGGATATACCGACGCGAAAAACGTTTCTTGGACATTTGTAGGTACGAATGCAAATTCGTCCAGATATACTAAATTCATGGAACGTCCACGAATAGCAGTCGATGAGGTGGCCGCACATACTATTTTTGATCCGTTTTCTAAAGTGATACTTCTTTTTCCCCAAGAAAGAACGCCTTGTTGCATCCACATAGGGAGCAATTCATACGCATCTTTAATACGAGAAAGAATTTCAATTGCTTGAGCTTCTTTGTTTGCGAGTATTGCAACAGAATAATTAGAATTAAATAATATATGCCAAAGAATTGTTGCTGCGGTAACAGTGGTTTTACCTACCTGACGTGGCATTTTAGCAATAGAAAATCTATTGTTCACCATGTTCATCATCATTTCTTCTTGGAATGGCCACATATTAAATGGCATCAATCCTTTATCAACGTTGACAATTTGAACATAATTTTTAGAAAAATAAACAGGCGCCTGCGAACATTTAGAATATTCAGCGAATGTTTCTGGTGTCCATTCGACTGGTACACCGGCAGCCTTTAGATTAATATTACCTAAGTAATTTTCTGACATTTATTCTTCTTCTGGTTTTCTTTTCATCAATTCTAACATATCTTTTGTTGTTAAAACGAGAGTATTATTGGTGACGTTAGTAGATTGTTCACCTGCAAGGTCTTTGGCAGCTTTATGTAAATTTAACAAATCTTTATTAACATTGTTGAGAGTTGATATCAATGTCGCCACAACTTCAAACGCGCGAGGCGATTGTGATTGTTTAGCAACATTTAAAATTTCGGTAAGTGCATCATCACCAACCTCAATCATGTTTTTATAATTTTGTCTTACTTCTTCGAAATCTTGCTCTATTTTTTCAACTGGTGTTTGATGTTGTACAACATCACTATTAGAAGTTGTAACCAAAGAAGTTGACATTGGGGTTATGTTTAGCACGTTGGCTAATGGATCGTTAGTCATTTTAAATCTTTCTAGAGTAATAATAAATCAATATATTGGCTGGCTTCTTTGAATCTGAAGTCAGTATTATTTCCATAAAGAATTGTATTTTCCACTTGATAATTAGTCAAAAATTCAACAATAAATCCATAATTAGAATTTGCTGCAATTTGAGATAAAGGAATAGAATTTGCCGGCAAAGTTGTTGGATTGCCATTTGCATCCAATCCTGGAGTGACAATTACATATTCTGAAATTTTTGTGTTTCCTACACCTTGTGCCGCAGTATTTGTCGAAGGTGTATAGAAGTTAATTTCGACTTGATTGATGATTTTTTTCTTATTTACTGGCCCATACAAATAACCTTTGAGTGTAAACCCCAAAGTCCATATGATAAATTGTTTGGATTCAAAATCTCCTTCATATGAATCCTCAAGAGATACCGTCTTTAGAACAATAGGAATATCCATTTCGACCAAATCTGGAATAAGTTTAATTGCTGTTGTCCATTCTGGTGTGAAAAATGGCAATATCTGTTCGACAATTCTTGTAGCATCGTCGGAATTTCTTGCAATTATGGATAAAGTAATATCAAAATCATATGCCACAGGATTGAATTGTGTATTAACGTTATTTTTATAACTATTAGGTCCAGAATTTCTTCCTACTGTATTGAGTTTTCTTTCTGGGTCATATCTTATATTATTAATTTCAAATGACATCCTAGGAAATACTTGAGACACAGGCCGAAGTAAATCTGGATTTTGTTGGGCCCGCGCAATATATCTATCTTTTGGTCCATACGAAATAGGAACCCGCATCGACTGTAATGCATTATTGCTAGAATCGACACGATCAATGTAAATATCATTAAACATTGATCCAAAAAGAGTAACATATTTTCTTATAGTGCCGTGATAAAAACTAGAACCTAACATGTTATATTACATCTCCAAATGGATTTGTTACACTAAAATCAACAAATTGCGTCGCAGCATTAACGAAATAGTCATTTTGTGCGGCAGGATCAGAAATTGAATTTATTTCAATTGGTTCACCATTTAATGTTTGCAATGAAATTCCAGATATAGTTGTTAATACTGCGCCAGCTTCACTATATGTATTGGCAATAATATCGACGTCTGGAATTCCTGTATTAAGTTTTTCGCTATTATAATTAAAGCGTTCACATTTCATTTCATAATATTGCAATGATCCGGTTTGATAGAACGTAGATTCATGTTCGACGAATTTTATTTCAAACAAAGCGGAGGTCATGCCTAAATAAACAAGATCACCTTCATTTGGTCTAATTAAATTATATGGACTTCCGATATCTTCGCTAAATCTAGTCCGAGAAATACAAAATGTAATTTGATCGGCCATTGTGATGCCAAATTTAGATAGCATGTCACCTTCGCCTTGATAGCCAGAAAAATTTTTGATATACATTTCTAAAGGAATGGCATGATCGAATTTTGATAGAGCATCAGCATTAAATAGTTGATCCAATGCAACATGAGTTCGAGGCAAATAATAAGCTTCCACTCCATACATTTTGATCATTTCTGTACTAAGATCAGCCAAAAGCCTCTGTTCAGATGCCGATGAAAAATTGTTAAAAAAGAAATTTGTGGTAGGCATCAAAAAATCCTATTTTTCTGGTTGCCTTATTTATATGAAGGGTGTATGATTGGATATAAATCATGGAGAAAGCTATGTTCCTTACGGTTCCTACGGATGGCTATTGGTTGAATGCCAAAGGTATTAATATTGTTTGTGAAAAATATAAAGCAAAGTATCTAGGTTATTTTGCAATGCCACGGAAAAACGGCAATTGGACTGAAGAACCTGTCGAATTATTTTACGTAGAAAATCCAGACCGGTCTCTTGGTCATTCAAATTATTTTGCAATGTATTATCAACGAAATTATGATGGGTCCAAAGGACCACTTTTGATAGCAAACGGTGAAAAGTGTTTTGACTCGCCATTATTGGGTGTTGTAGATCCTAAAGGCGAAGTTCATATTTCTAGATATCGGCATGATATGCATGGTATTCCAGGCGGGTTCATTGACGGTGGTCGAGATTACGTCCGACTCGGAGGAGATGCATGTAAGTATCCTAGAGTAGAAATCAATGTCGTCGATGGCGAATTTACATTTAATTTAAAGGAAAATAATTAATGGCAGAACATTTTTATGTTTACGGTAGAACAGATTGCACATTTTGTAAGATGACAGAAACTTTATTGGCAGAATGTGACAAATCATACACATATTTTAATTTAGGCGAACATTTTACTCGCGATGAACTTTTAGAAAAGTTTCCTGACGCAAAAACATATCCACAAATAGTTGTTCATAATTCTGGTCATGAAACTTATATCGGCGGATTCACACAATTAGAGGAATATATCGATGGACAATGAAGTAGATAATACACAAGAAGTACAACTTAAGGCATGGTTAGATGGACTTTTACATGAAGGTACCGTCGTAATTGAATTCGAAAAGAAAGATGGCACCACCCGTCGGATGTATTGCACGTTGAACAATCAATATATTACTGAAAATTACGTGGCTCCGGAAAAGAAAACCGAAAGAACAAAAGTTCCTTCTGTTGGTGTAATCTCTGTATTTGACACAGAAATCAATGAATGGCGTTCGATCCGAGTCGATTCAATTCTTTCAATTGAGTTTGGTCTATGAGACATGAGTTAACTGGGTGGCAATATTTTACCGCGTGGGTTGCAAAAACTTTAATGGAAATTGCGTTTAAAATTAATAGTCTTGCTGCTTTGTCGCTGGCACTACAAGTCGCAGAAGGTTATAATACGCTATTAATGGAAGAAATAGAATTTAAGGAAGAAGAATGAATATTATAATCACCGGGCATAAAGGATATATTGGTTCTGTACTTAAGAAGTATTTGGAAGGATTTGGATACCAAGTATATGGATTGGATCTTCGTGACGTTCCCAGTAATGACTATACCGGCATTCGTCGATTACTTACTTCAATGCCGAATGAAATTCATGGTATTGTACATCTAGGCGCACACAGTCTTTTAGGACCGTCAGTAAAAGATCCATTATCATATTATGATAATAATGTGGTAGGATCTACTTCCATGCTGAAAGCTTTGATTGGCAGTGGATGGAAAGGCAAATTTATTTTTGCTTCTTCGGCTGCTGTATATGGCAATCGCAGATGTAAAATTAATGAGTATGACAAAAAAGATCCGATTAATCCATATGGAAAAACAAAATTGCATTTTGAGCATATTTTACAAGATGCATTCGAGGCATACGGATTCCAATCAACTTCATTTAGATTTTTTAATGTTTGCGGGGCCGACAATAAAAACAATACAGGACAATCGGCAGACCAACCTCATATTATCACATCTATGTGTCGTGCGGCAGTTGCTGGTAAAAATTTCACGATCAATGGTCAAAAATATGAAACGTTTGACGGAACCTGTGTTCGAGATTATATCCATGTGTTGGATGTATGTCGGGCCATTTTGTCGGAATTACTGGCAGGAAATTATGGTGCGGAAGCATACAATCTAAGTACTGGTGTAGGAACGTCAAACATAGATTTATTTTTGACGTTCAAAGAAGTAACAGGCGCAAAAATCGATTTCAATATTGGTCCATATCGACCTGGTGATCCTGATATTTTGATAGGATCAAACACAAAATTCAAAAACAGAGATTTGAAATTTTTGGCACATTACAGTGAGTCGTCGTATATCGATAATATCATTGAAAGTGCATGGAAATATTATAAGGATAATAATAATGACTAAAAAGAAAGAAGAATACGTTGCATGGCAACGTAACGAATTGAATAAAAATTCTATGGGTGGCTCTGAACAAATGATGGAAGGCATCGTTTCTAGAGTTGATCAAGAATTAATTCAGCATTTTCAATTAATTTCAAGTAGGGTTAGACATTTACGAGAAGATAAAATTAGAATATATCATGTACATGATCTTCCTGGTGATCCGGAAACGGAACATCTAAAAGATGTCAATTTGAGAAATCGTTTCCATAAGACCGTGTACTGCGGACATTGGCAAATGAATGCATACCAAATGACCCATGGTGTTCCTCATGACACAAAGTCAACTGTCATTGAGACGGCTATTGTTCCATTTCCACATGTAACAAAGCCAAACGATGGTATCATCCGGTTTGTCTATACCTCCACTCCCCAACGGGGTCTGGAGCTTCTAGTTCCTGTATTCGAAGAACTATGCAAGCACCACGATAACCTACAACTGGACGTATTTTCTTCATTTAAAATTTATGGATGGGAACAAAGAGATGCTGATTATGAGCCTTTGTATGAACGTTGCAGACAACATCCGAAAATCAATTATCATGGGTTTGCTACAAATGAAGTGGTCAGAGAAACCGTCAAGAATGCTCATGTTTTTGCTTATCCGTCTATTTGGATGGAATGCAATTCGCGCTCATTAATCGAAGCAATGTCCGCAGGTTGTCTTTGTATTCACCCAAATTATGCAGGTCTGGCAGATACTGCCGGAGGATTGACTGCAATGTATCAATGGGATGGAAATAGAAATATCAATGCCAGTATATTTTACGGAATGATGAACGAAGCCATCCACACAGTCAATGAAGAAAATATGCAAAATTATCTTAAGTTCGTAAAAATGTATGCGGACCAAAGGTATAATTGGACAAAAATTACTGCACAGTGGACAAATCTGTTGCAAGGATTATTGAGAGAGTATGAAGGCAAGTCCCTTGCTCTTCCTAAACAAGTTGTCACGTTCAATACAGGAACGAGATGATGTTCGAAGATACAGCAAATGTTATACAAACATCATACTTATCTCCATGGAAAACTGTGGACTTGCGACCAGTTAAACTTCGTTGGTATTATCAAATGGGAAAAATGCCAGTATTACAATATGGGTATATTGTAACCGATTCTCACGGGAGTCATTTAGAATGGGCAAACGTTGAGATTGAATATGAACCAGGATATATAAAAGTACTATGATTGTAGCAAAAACACCTTTACGGATTAGTTTTTTCGGTGGCGGATCTGACGTTGCTGAATTTTATAATGTATTTGGTGGTGCAGTTTTATCGACCTCTATCGATAAGTATATGCATACTGTGATTAATCCTACACCAAATCAACACCTAAAATTAACCTATTCAAAAGTGGAGGTTGTAGAAAATGCTAAAGACCTTGACCATGAATTGGCCAGGGAAATTCTCAAACACTTTAAAATCAAATCCAATATGGAAATTGGTTCATTCGCCGATATTCCTACGGTTGGTACAGGACTTGGGTCTTCTTCTACATATGCTGTAGGATTGATCAATGCATTATCGACATTTAAAAATCAACCAATGAATCGATATGATATCGCAGAGTTGGCGTGCAAAATGGAAATCGAAAAATGCAAAAGTCCAATTGGTAAACAAGATCAATATGCTGCATCTTTTGGTGGGTTGAATGTTATTGAGTTTAATTTTGGTCGAGTTAATGTGAAACCTCTATCGGTTCCAAACACAACAATCAAAAAACTTGATGATAATTTGGTGATGTATTATACCGGTCGTACCCGAAAGGCAAATGACATTTTGAAAGTTCAAAATTCTATACAAAATATTTCCAGCGACAAATACACAAAATTGTTAGATTCTATGGTCGAACAAGTTTATTTTGCTAGAGATATGTTGTATAATGAACAAATTGATGGCATTGGTCCATTATTGGATGAAGCATGGCATAAAAAAAGAGAATTGGCTTCTGGGATTTCAGATCCTGATCTAGATGACATTTATGATTATGCTAGGACACATGGAGTGACCGGCGGCAAAATTCTTGGTGCCGGCGGCGGAGGATATTTCTTGTTTTATTGTCAAAAACACAATCAACAAGAATTAAAAAAGAAAATGGAAGAGCGGGGACTCAAAGAGTTCCGTTTTAACTTTGTAGATAAAGGAACTGAAATTGTATATAACTCCACGAGATTACGCGGCTAGAGTTGCAAAAGTCTTTGATGACATAGACCTATTCATTGGAATTAATAATGCATCTTGGTTAATTGAAAATACGATAAAATCAAACAGGCACATATATGTGTGTGGTAACGGAGGTTCCGCTGCTATTGCCAATCATTTGGTTTGTGATTGTCAAAAAGGCATTTCAACAAATACAAATTTGTGTCCTAAGATTGTATCTTTATCATCAAATGTTCCTATTATTACCGCGATTGCTAATGATATTGGATATGAAGAAGTATTTTCGCATCAACTTAATAATTATCTAAACGAAATGGATTTAGTGATTACTATTTCTTCCAGTGGAAATTCTCCTAATATTAAAAAAGCAATACAAACTGCACATAACCATAATGTGCCTGTAATATCTTTTTGTGGATTTGATGGAGGAGCGTCTCTTGAATCTGAAGTTACCGTGCATGTAAAAGAAAATAATTATGGAATCGTGGAAGACTGCCACCAAATGATTATGCATATGATCGCGCAAAATATTCGTCACAAAAATTTATTGCCGGATGTGAAGAATCCATACCCGTTTTAACCATAAATAGATCCGCCAGCAAGGAGAGCGGATCATGAAACGTGTATTATTTATTTTAAAATACAGAGAAAGCGATTATGGAACTTATAATAATCCTACACTCGAAACAAAAGATTGGGCATATACAAAAGGTCTATCTAGCGGATTATTGAATTCAGCTAAATTTGTGTGTAACATGTTGTATGAAAATCTCGGTTACGAATCAAAATTAGTACAAGTCCATGATAACAATGACATTGATCGCGAAGTAAATTTATATCAACCAACACACGTAATTATTGAAGCATATTGGGTTGTTCCTGAAAAATTTGATATTCTAACGAAATTACATCCTAATGTAATCTGGATCATTAGAAATCACAGCAATACTCCTTTCCTTGCCAATGAAGGTATTGCATTTGGTTGGTCGTTACAATACCTTCAATATCCAAATGTTCACGTTTCTTGTAATCATCCTAAAGCTTTGCGTGAACTTAGATTATTGGCGTGGAAAACATATCCATTTTGGGATAGAGAATTCGTAGAACGAAAAATAAATTATCTTCCGAATTATTACCCCTTGAATGTTAGAAAAAAAACACCATATCCTAAAAACAAAGATACACTCGACATTGGTTGTTTTGGTGCAATCCGTCCTTTAAAAAATCATATCACACAAGCTATTGCTGCAATAGAATTTGCACACAAAAAGAAAAAAAAGTTACGTTTCCACATTAATGGAAATCGACTCGAAGGAAATGGACAACCTATTCTCAAGAATTTAAGAGAAATATTTGATCACGTCAAGGACTGTGAATTAATAGAACATCCTTGGATGCAACACGAAGATTTTTTGTTGTTAGTTCGTAGTATGGATATAGGAATGCAAGTTTCTTTTTCTGAAACTTTTAACATTGTGGCGGCCGATTTTATTAATTGTGATGTTCCAATTGTTACTTGTCCTGAAATAGATTGGTCAAATAAAACATTATGGGCAGATCCAACAGACAGCAAATCTATTGTTTCGGCATTAGATCGTGCATTTTGGTATGACAAACACATCAATTTTTATTGTCCGCATGTTAGCGGCATATGCAAGTATAACAGACGTAGCATGATCGATTGGGATTATGTTCTAAGATTAGAACATTAACCCATAAAGAATCCAGGGGGAAGAGAATAGGTTGTCCTAATTTCTTCCTCTAATTTTTCTTTTTCCGATAAAGCAGTTTGCATAATATTTACGGCGTTAAATTTGGTTCCGCCTGGTAAACTTACTTCAGTATATTTTGACAAATTTTCTGCCCACTGTTGTTTTACCAGCGCGGCCGCATATCTTTGTAGCCATCTGTCCGACCAAACATCAGCATATACATCAGGATCGACTATTCCGTACGCTTCAATAATTAAATATTGTCCGGCATTAACTTTTGTCCAATCCATGTCTATATAACATCTACCAGAATGTCTCTCGAACCTAATTGGTTGGTTGCCAACCAATAGCTGTTCTAAGAATTGGATATGCTGCATGGCCATGTAATATGGCACCATCGTTGTTGCAGTTAAATCATATAGATCATTCAATGCAATTTGATATCTAATATTAAAAAGATTATTTGTTGATAATGATTGTCCTACAGGAAAAATAGAAACCGCCCCAATAATATTTGCAGGCAAAGTAATATACTTATTTGTTTGGTCGGTTATTGTAATCGGGCCATACTTGTAATATTGTTTTGTTTGTCCGTCGTAATGGAAATCATGCCAATAACTAAGAGCTTCGTCAATCCTGTCATCGACTTGATCGTCATCTACGTTAATTTCAATTACAGGTGCACCAATTCTTCTTAATACATTAGCCTTGAACTGTGCTCTTGTTATTGGTGTAGACATTCTATTCTCCTTTTTTGGTTATTTATGAGATATAAAGAGAATTTATAGTTTGATTTAAAAATGGCGCCTGTGATAACGTGAATGGAGAATTAACAGATAATGTAGCAGAAGAAGATGTTGTAGGAATATATCCATTTGCTACGTTTGATTTTTCAACTTGCCATCCCCAAACCGTAAATGAAGCGGCCGTTTGTGAACTATTAAAAGTTATTCCTAAAGGTGTATGCTGTGTTCCGGAAGGGCTAACTGTTGTGTACGTCCAAGTAAATCTTTGCCAAGTTGTTGTTACAGTTTGATTGGCCGAAAATCTTTGTTGAGTTCCATCCCAATAATCAAATTGGAATTGACAGGTACCTGATGTAGTTTTTGCCCATACTGACACTGTATAAGTAGTTGCGGCCGATAGAATTACGTTATAATTATAAAATCCACCATAAAAACAGAATCCAGGAGGATAACCTGAAGCCAAAACTAAATCAGTTCCACCTGACGTACTTCCGTCTGGCATTACTTGTGTAGATACGCTTGATGTTAATTGTGGTGATCCTACGTTGTATCCTTGATAAACATTACTAAGCGACGATGCTGGCAATAAATTTGTTACGCTTGGAAATGGATAATTCATCGTTCCGAGTGGAGTACTAGTTACTGCAATATTATTAGGTACAGATCCGTATGTTTGAGTAATTGTTTCAGAACCGCGTGTAACAGTAGCAGTTGACGTGCGAGTATAAGACGTCGGAGAGTTCCCAGTTTCACACTGAAACCCCCAAACATAACAATAGTTTCCAGGCTGACTTGCGGCTGGAGAAGCACCGATGCTGTCTACCACTCCGACGCCGGTTTGAAAATTTCCGGCCGCGGTAGTCGTCATGGTGACGGAGATCCGCCACCATCCATTCGCTAAGGCTATGGCTGATTTGAAAGATGTTGCTGAGGCTACAAGTATCCAAGTCTGACTTGAAACGTCAAAAATATTGTCAGCATATGAAGACGTGCCATATTGTTGGCTTATAGTAATTCTATTTGTATTTCCTGATTTTACAAAAACCGAAAACGTGTAGCTTGTTCCCGAAGACTTTGACGGGGTTTGATAAATTGCACATTGGGTGTTTGAAGTGGAAGCTGCGTTTGTAAGTGTCTGAGCTGTTGAAGACCCATCAGGAGCAAGCACAGCCGTCGAAGCCATGGTTGCATTAAATTTGACCCACGAAGCGTTTGTGAAGTCTTGGCTCCATAATAATACGTTCGTCGTAGAATTTTCTTCATATAATCCTAAATTGGTAACGCGGGGAAATGATGCCGACGCGGTTGATCCTGTGGTTGGCTTAAATGTAGTTGCTATTGTTCCTGTTTCTAGTTGAGCAAATGCCATATAAACAGTCGCGGCCGCACCCCCCGAACCATTAGTGATTCCAACATAAGTAATTGAGTTATTTATTGGAGGTATAAAATTTACTGTAAATCTTTGCCATGTTGAAGTAACCAATATATCAGGTCCATACAAAGGATCAAATCCAGAAACTCCGTAGGCTCCATATGCTAATGCTATTGATGCTGTTCCGCTTGACGTTTTTAAATACACAGAATATGTGTAAGTAGTTCCACTATATGTTGATGAATCCGAAGGGCTAGTCCATACATTAGTTCCACGGGATGCCGCCGATAAAGCAACAAGCACTGCATTTGTACCACCTATAGGATCTATCTGACCAGAAGTAATAGTCGGTGATCCTGAATACACAGACCAACTATTTGATGCATTTGGTGTACTATGTTGTAATATGTTTGTTGCCGTCGCGGGAAAGGTGGCCAATGGTGGAGCTACAGTACCATTTGTTGGAATATAAGTATTAACTGTAGATCCTTGCTCTGCTTGGAATCCCCAAACATAACACCCGCCGCCGGATCCTCCACTCCATCCTGTACCTGTTGCATCTGACAATAATGTCAATACAATTGTTGGAGCATATGCAGCAGAAAATGATCCTATGAGCTTTAATCTAAACCAACCATTAGGTAAAGTATCGACAAATGCGGAAATAAAAGTTCCATTTCCTGATACTCCCACAGGAGAAGTTATTTGTCCATTTTGTATGTTTATTATACACCCAAATTGATTTGATCCATAAAATGAGTCTTTGATATAGACACCGATATAAGTAACTTCGGAACAATATTTGAAATATCCAGATATAGCCCAATTGTTGTTCGCGAAAGAAGAATCTACACTTGTTGCCGCCGCATAAAACCCACCGCCACCATAATTATCTCCGAAATGGGATGCAGTGAATGTTCCATCTGGAGCATAAGCAACGTTTGTATTGGTGATTTGGTTTAATGAATAATTACTTGCCCAACCATTACCACTATTGGGAATAGAATTTGTTAATAAATTTGGAGATTGTAGAACGTAAGTATTAGTTAATCCGGAATCACCTGAGCGTGAATATGACCATCCTGGTAAAATACCAAGATCATAGCTATTATAGCTACTAGTTGCTTGAGTATAATTACCAGAATTGAAATTATATACGTAGTTAAATAAAATACTTTTTAAATTAACTCCGTTGAGGGTTACGCCCGACAAATTCATAGTAATACCAATTCTAGACAAATGGCCCCGGATCTCTCCGGGGCCAATCTAATATTATACTGGAACTTCTTCCCAATCAACCGAAACGTTGAGCCCAGAAGCACCCGACGCAGCAGAAAGATAAACTGCGGCCAAAGATCCAGGAGGAAGAATGAATCCACCTTCAAGATCAATAAGGTTAGATGGCTGTTGTGCGGTAGTTGTAAGAAGAGTGGCACCGTTATATCCAACAACATTTGTTACGATTGCGGCTGGAGCAAATGTGTATGTACCAACAATGTATAGTGATCCTGTTGGAGCCGCGCCGCCTGCATAACGGTTAACCCCTGAAGTACCAGGCGCGGCCGGAGCAGTAGTTGTTGCTATCGCAGTGAGTCCATATGCTCTAGCCAAACCAATTACACCAGCAGTAGGCGCAACTGAATGGAATGCGTTGAACTTATTAACAACCATGTTAAATACGTTGCCTGGAGGATTTACTAATACAACACCGGTAAAGGCAGCACCTGTTGTAGGAACACCAGTAGATGAATGTGTTGTTGCTAATGCCGACGCGGAGAAATTGGCGCGACGATATGTAGTTTCATAATAACGACCATGTAGTTCGGATACGATATCCTCGCCCATGTTTCCAAGTCGTCCGTTGATTGAGGCACCAGCAGCCAATGATGAAGTTGTAGTTACTGGACCTACTTGCTTTTGTACTAACATATAATATCTCCTTTAGATTTGTTAATTGGTTATTGTACAAAGAATAGAGTAGAAGGATCTGATCTGAAATTTTCTGGTGGATCCATACCATTTGTTATTCCATTATTTAATATATTTACCATTTCATATCTTTGTTGATTTGCTATGCGCAATTCTAATAAGATCAAAGCAAGTAATTCGACTTGAGATTGACCTTCAAACTGTGAAGTATCCTGTACATTCAAAGCAGCCGTGGCTTGAGTTGTACTGGTAATTGCACCAATGGTTGTTTTTGGATCTGTAGTGGATGTATTTGCCGATTGGGCAGATATTGCGTTAAATCCATTGAGTTGTAATCTTCCTGTAGAATCAGTAAGAATTCTTCTCATAAATCCGTTTGCATCAATTCCACCAACACCCAAATAGTTATAAGTTGGAGTAATATTGGCAGCAGAAGGACCACCGACACCAATAGTACCAGCTAAACCACCTGTAACTGCGGCCGTACCACCAATATTGACCAAATTCATTCCTAACTGCGCAGTAGTTGCCGAGATAGCAACACCTGCTATAGTCGAAATATTCAATCCCATGTTATAAGGCTGTTGCCTCAAAAATCCTGTAGCTGTACCGGAAGCAGATGCAATAAATCTGACATATTTCGTATAACAAGGAAATACATAACTAGTTCCCGCAGCCACAGTTGTTGACGAAACACCGGCTAGTGTTGTTCCTGTTATTGCCGACCAAGTTAATCCGTCATTTGATCCTTGTACGGCAGATGCCGTATATCCAATTGAAGTTAAATCAATTGATTGATATCCTGTCGTATCAATGATATAATTCGAACCAACCGACGGATTCTGAATAACAAATGGAACAGAAGCATCGGCCAATACTAATGCTTGCTTTTGGTCGGTTTTTAGACCAGACATAATATTTACGTTTAATGGCGTATATTGTTCTTGAGACAGAGCAATTGATAATCCATCCGCCGCAGAAGGTCCTGTGCCTGATCTTCCATACATTATAATGCCAGCAATTGTACCGTTTTGTATTTGCTGTACGTTGTATCGAATATATCTAGTCGAAGTTTTTAGATGATAGTTACCGGCAACTGAAATATTATCAGTCAATACAAGATCATTCAACGGAAGAATATATAACTTATCCCAATTCGTATTATCATTTGATCCTTCGATAAAAATTTCTGCCATGAACGTACCAGTAGCTTGAATTACAACAGAAGCATAATTAGTAGTATCAATTGATGTTCCTACAATCGGGTAAAATGCAACTGTGGCCGTAGAAGTAGATGGTCCTGTATAAGTACTTGATACAGTTACAAGAGACGAATTCGTTACAGATGTAACGAATGTACCTTGTGTAAATCCTGTAATTGGAGAAAGATATTGTCCAATATTGGAATTTGACATTGCCGATAAGTTGGCAATGTTGGCACTTCCATTGGTTAAGACTGCGTTAAGATATGTATTACCTACTGTCGTAGTAATAAAAAGATTGGCGTCAGTTAAATTAAGGGTTTCTAAATACATTCATTTCTCCTAGAATTTTACCCAATCGGTTGTAGCAGGTTGCAAGCCAACTGATGATCTTCTATATACAATCACTAAGTTGGCTTGGTTTCCAATAGTATCAGATCCATTAGGTAATATAGTTACTGGGCCTGTATTTGATGCATTTTGTATATATATTTTTTTGCCTGTGGCTGCCGAAAGAAGAGTAATAGTTACAGGACCTGTTGCTAAAATGAAATCATCATTTAATGTTTGTGTTGTATTTGATGACACTGATCTGTTATTTGATCCTGTTCCGCCTCCGGACGCGGTCGCCCAATATATTCCTGTGCCATTTGATGTGAGTACTTGCCCATTTGATCCAGAAGCGCCGTTGGCAATTATGGTTGACCCATTTGCAATATACAAATTATTGGCTGGATAAAAATTACCTAAGATATCAAATGTGGTTACGAAACCATTCGCGGTTATAGTAGAATTTCCGCCTGTGCCTGAAATAGAAGTAGAATTAGCTATAACATAAACTGTTGTGTTTCCTACTACAAGTTCAGACGTGGAATTTCCAACAATATTAACATTTGCATAAAACGAAATAGTATTCGTGAATCCGTATTGATATGCAGTATTAACGCCGGCGCCACCAGATGCGGCCGCCCCCCAATATACATTTCCTGATCCATTTGAATATAATACTTGACCTACGGCACCTTGTGATCCGGCCGAATCAAGAATGCGGGATCCCACCGGAAGAGATATCGAATTGGTGAATGTAATCGTGTTGGTGAAACTATAAGTTGAATTAACATTAACTGAACCACCACCTCCACCAGATACGGTTGACCAATATACATTTCCTGATCCGTTGGAAGTTAATACTTGGCCTGCTGTACCTTGGGATCCAGTAGAGTCTGTGATTTTTGCACCAATAGAAAAAATCACAGAGTTACTAATTGTAACCGTATTTGATAAAGTAGTTGCGACATTTACGGAGAAATTTGTATTGTTAACAACAAATGTATTTGAAGTTCCGTTACTTACAGCCAAATACCCCGTGTAATATAATCCTGATGTTCCCCAAATGGCGCCTCCAGGAACAAATGCATATCCTCCCCAATTTCCTGTAGCAGAAGAATTTGCCATAGAATAAATGTAACCTGCCATACCAGGAGCGCCTGTACCCAAAGGACCGCCGGCACTATCTTGTATCGTTACGTTAGAAGTTGAATCATTATCAATAATATAATACGTACCGACTGGAATTGTTGTCAAATCTGGTAATTTTACCGTTTGAGTTGAAGTTCCCGTTACACGTATTACACTAGGAGAATTTTGATTGAGTGTCGTAGTTGTTCCTGAAGAAACAACATTTCCAACTCCGATGGAAATCACATTAGTTACAATTAAAGGAGAATATATTCCGGTTGAATTCGATATTAATCCGGCCGAAGATGAATTGCCAATATATTGTGTTGCGACATTTGAGCCAATTTCGAAGGAGACGGTACCATTAGACGAAAACATTTTAAAGTCGGCCATATTAAGAGCCAACTCACCCTGGTTAATATACTGGGTGTTAGAAGATGAGGTCGTATTAGGAATTCTTCCTGTAACAGAAGACCTCCTTATTTGTAGTACCGTATTAGCCATATGGCCTCCTGTGAGTCCTTATATAAGGACGGAGTTTACTTTCTGTTCCTATTTAGATTTAATTGCCGTAGCTTTTCTTTGGTTGACTCTTTCATGGGACGATTTTTATTTGGTCCTGGTTTACCTTTATGTACGTCTGATTGTCTCTGCCTGTATTCGGGATCGGACCAAATTTTCTTTTGTTGTTGTGATATCAATTCTCGTTTGTTCGTATTTTCATATTGGTCAAATAGAGATTTTCGAATATTTTCTTTAGTTTCTTCTGATCTTTTTTTACCTTTATTTGAACTTGCAATTTTAGCTTTCGTTTCATCAGAATGACTATAACCAAGCATAGATGGCGTCGTTGCCTTTTGCGTTTTATTATAATATTTCTTATTTAATTCAGTTCGTTTAATCATATCCAACCATTTTTGTTCTTCGATAACAAGAGCTTCTTTTGTATGAACAATCGACACAATTCTGCGTTTGAAATCCATTGGACGCCGGCGATGTGCATCTCTCATACTATTTGATGAACAAATATATCCGTCATTTACATGGCCCCAGTGGCGGCCGACATAAAATCGATTATATCCTTTATCAAACCATACGTAAATAAATCCATACTTTTCCATAGTAATTCTCCATAATACTTTGTACTATGGTATATAGGCAAAGTTGCGAGTGTCTAGAATGTTCCGCAATCAATACCACCCCAAGCAGGAAGGTTATTGATTACTTGAAGTACGTTACCATTGGCGCCGACCGTTAACTTCGACAATGTATTTACGGCAGAAGCATATAACGTATCACCGGCGGCATATGTATTTTGTGCTGTTCCTCCTGAAGTGGCAGAAAGCGCAGTAGTTGTAAGCGTAAGAGATCCAGCAGAAACAGCCATACCGGTAACTGTACCGATGATATTGTTGTTTGTTGATGGATCGTTTGTTGTAGAAAAGAATGTAAATGTGTTTGTTGACGCAACGCGACCAATACCAAAATAAGTATTTGTTCCGGCTGAGTTCGCGCCAGCATAGATACCGAAATCAACAATATCTGAAGATACACCCAAATTGCCGTCGGCCAAACGAATGAAATTATCTTTGATTTGCAGATTTATCGCGTCAATAGAAGTAATTGTACCTGTTACATTCAAGTTGCCTGTAATAGAGGCGGATGCGTTAATAGTTACGTTTGATGAAAATGTAATAGTGTTTGCGAATGTATATTGCGCCGAAGTATTAACACCTGCTACGGAAGACCAATATACGTTGCCGGTACCGTTAGATGTTAGTACTTGACCAATAGTACCTTGTGATCCGGTAGAGTCAAGAATACGAGAGTTAACCGGGAAAGAAACAGCATTAGAAAAGGTAATAGTATTTGAAAATGAGTATTGGGCTTGTGTGTTTACAGAACCACCACCAACTTTTGCGTTAACATATGTTGTAATAGCATATGTTGTCGCCAATTCGGTATTTGTACCTGTGATTGTAGATCCAATCTGGGTCGTGTTGCCGACTGGGGTAATAGATGTAATTAAAGCCGCAGTTGAGTTTGCGGCAGGAGAAGCAATAGATGGCGAAACAAACAATCCAGACGTATACGTATTCGACATATATGCATTGGCGTCCGTGATAGGAACAGCATTTGCCGTAAGTATACCACCAGCGGTACCTTGGTGTAAATATGGATATTTACCGCCGGCAATTCTAATAACTCCGGTTACACCGTCTGGCGAACCAATGAACAATGAATTAGATGTGCCGTTAGAAGAATACGCAAGTTCGCCGTTGGCCAAAGAGGCAGGCACGGCGGTCGTAGTACCTCTTCTAATTTGTAATATAGTATTGGCCATGTTTTACGGATCCTTTTTTCTTTTATTTAGAATTTTCCACCATCCAGAGACAATTGGTCTAGATGAAATTCTTGGTCGGAACTGTTGTAAATTAATACACTGTTATTTGTTGGATTATCCAAAATAACATCGTTCAGTCCTTTAAGAGTTGTTGCTCCATTTATTACAGATGATGGATTTTGATTCTTAAGGATGATAGGATTTACATTTGATGCGAATTTGACATTTATTATACTGTTATTAATAGCCACTTGCATACCCCACACCAGGTAGTTGAGTGACGGCAGGTGTTATAGTTAAAATACCTTCAACGACCCGCGTGACGTTTCCAGAAGCATCGACCGTATCTATGTCATAAACATATCTTCCTGGAGACATGTTTGCTGTTGCATTCGAAGATAATGCAATATTAATATTTCCTGTATTAGGAGTAGGAATAGTAATGTTAAAATTCACGTACGTTGAAGAAGTATACCAACTACGAACCTGACCGATGGCAGTGACACCGGTCAGGTTTATAGTATTTCCTGTGCTATCTGTTAAGTTGAGATAGGTCGAAAAGGTTGAACCTTGATCTACAACAATATTAGCCTTTGCTGAAATGATAGCCTCCTATTCATTAATCAGGAGTATTTATGATTAAGACATGGCCTCTTGGGCAATTAAGTGTACACCAATTGCTGTAGTGGCAGTAGTTGTTGCCGCAAGTGTTAAAATGTCGGGAGAACCACCAGCAATAGTGTTATACAGAGGGAAGAAATACGACAAATCAATTTGTTGCAATCCAGAACCACCAGCAGGCGAAACGAGAGCGAACACAACTTCTCCGCCAGTGATCGCTGTGGCATTAACATCTCTTTCAGCAAACGAATAGTTAGATCCGAGTCCAGAATTGTTTGATCCAGGCATAAGTGCTTGCTGTACGTTGGCCGCGGCGCCGTTTGCTGTATTCAAGGTATAGGCCGTATTTGCTAAAGTAAACCAAGTTTGTCCGGTTAATACCACAGGCGAATTTGGTGTACTAGAAATCAATTCAATAATTGTTGCATTGTTCGCACTAATAAAAAGTGTTTTCGGCAATAGTTGTCCTCGATTAATCAATCCAATCTGATACGCTTGTCCGGCAGGAGGGGTATTTGCGATTGCGTTGTTTGTTATTACATCAACAAATCCAATTGCCGAAGTATTATTGAAAGTTATTCTTCCTGTGATGCCGATGGCCGCGGAATTTGAGGTTAGTCCAGGGAAAAAAATATGACGTCCCACAAATTGATTTGCAGACCAAGAAGCATTGGCTGTGCTTAATACCAACGTAGTTGTATTCGAAGATGAATTTACTGCATTGAAACTGGAATTACCAGAAGCTTCAATTGTTCCCATAGTACGTGGTCGGACAGAAAGCACAGGGAATCTGGTATTTGCACTAGTAACTGTTCTTTGTGGTTGAGTTGGTCCATATGAGTAAGTGAACCCGCGCTGTTCGTCGGTACCGCCTTCAACAACAACAGATACACCGTAGTGCAGCATATCATTGTTTGCTGTAGTTGTTGTTAGATTTCTTTGTTCATATCTAACAGGCAAATTGCCGGTACGGGACCATGGGCCTTGTTGCGACAAAGTACCATATGTTCTATTTCCGGCAGCGGTATAATGGAGTACAACAGGTTCACCATTAATAAATCCACCCCAACGAAGCATTCCGCCGCCGTACCATGCGTATTCCATCCAAATCATTTGGAGTCGAGTCCAATCGATAGATGAAATTGTTCCGGCATCTCCATTCCAATATGCAATAGGAACACGAATATCATTTGGAACACCGCCGTTTACACCAATACCAGTACCCAATGAATTTTGTACATCTGATCGCATTACCGCAAACATACCAGAAGGATTAGCAGGAAGCTGGAAAACATACGAATTGGATGTCGAAGAACCGGTTGCCGGTTGAGACAACATTAAGGCTGTACTATTTACTGAATGAATGACATAGGTATTTCCTGCCGGAATATTATTTCCAGAAACTTGCATACCCCAATGGAATCCATAAGTATTTGATAATCCGGTCATCAAATTATTACCAGAAACCAATGTTCCAGTTTGAGTATTTGTTGTGGCAGTGGCGATTGGATCGCCTTGTTCGAGTAACATACCGTTGCCGTCATCAAAAAATCCGACGCGCTGACGTTGGCCTGTTTGGGCTGCACCGAAATTAATTGCGGTAGCCATATACAAAGTTTTGCCTGGCTGATATCTATGATATGGACGTGTCTGTCTGATCGTCATATCACCGTTTGCCGTACCAAGGCGCATCCTGACGCCACCTTGACCTGGTTGGTGTGTAATAGATGATCCGCCGGCACTCGAAATGATATAATTTTCCCAACGCATTGGCTGTGTACCATATTCGAAGTCGGCTTCATAGATGTTTTGGTGGCGAGAAGTACGAATTCTTCCTAGGCCATCCATTGAACCAAATTTAGCGGCCGTAGCCAATGCCACAGGCTGAATTACGGTAGTATTTGATGGTGTCTTAAAAGTCATTAATGTTATCCTTATTTGATTTCAATTTATTTATGTTATTAAGTCTTCAAAATATTCACTGTCACCGAAACATCGGAAGTTGACGTAAATTGCATTGGACCACCAGAAGTAACAAGTACTCCGTATAAATTGGTGTTGGAAAGAACTACGGCTCTTGGAGAAACTCCAATACCCAAAGTTGATGCTGCCTGATATATTGTTCCCAATCCTAATCCACTATCATCTGTTCCGTCTAAACTATAGACGCCAATTAGATTTGGAATATCGGCTGAGTTAATTACAGGAGAAGTTTTATCTGTCCACGTTGTATTTGTTGGATTTTGTTTAAATAGGTATAATTTAAATCCAACTGTTTGTGTAGATTTTGTGGTAACAACAATTGAATCTAGTCTACCTGATAATGTAGATGCATTGACCATATTTGCAAATGTCAATAATCCACCAACAACTTGACCTGAAGTATACCAAGATTGTGATGTTGTATTTGAAGATGCAGTTACTGTTGGAGTTACTGTAACTGAATTTGGTCCTAAATCTGATGCAGGAACATATGATACAGAATTAGCGGCAGTTTGCTGCCCGATTGGCAACACAGGTACAGTTAATAAATTACCATTGCCGTCTTTAATTTGGATCGTCGTCATTAACTATTGCTCCTGAAAATTTGTCGGTCTATTTATATTATCGTATTTATTAGGTCCAATGGAATATAATAGCTCCTGCTGCCCCGTTGTTGCCGCTTGCATCTGACTCGCCGCCGGCGCCGCCGCCATAAAGATTTCCGTCAGCTCCAAAACTCACTTGGGCTCCGCCGCCGTATGCCGTTCCGCCGGCTGCGCCGCCGGTTTGAACCGTGCCGCTACCTCCGGCTTGTCCATTGGCGGAATTAGCATCGCCGCCAGATTGCGTACCACCTGTACCACCTGCGGCCGCACCACCCCGGGCGCCTCCGCCTCCGCCACCTGCGGTTATTGTGGCTCCTCCAGTTATAGTCGTCGTACCTCCGGCCGTTCCGGCGCCTGTGCCACCAATATATGTACCGCCGCCGCCCCCGCCACCTACGGTGTAACTAAAGCTTGTAGATCCACCTGTAACGGCCACGGTTTTATAAACGAATGCACCGCCGCCTCCACCCGAAGAGTTTCCTCCTGATATCGTACCACCACCGCCTCCGCCGCCGCCCCACATATAAATGACACATTGTACGGCACCAGCAGGAGCAGTAACAGTTCCTGATCCAGAAGTAATAGTTTGATTGAATGGAGTAAAATTAGATTTACCATAAAATGTAGATAATGATACTTGGGTACCCGAGGATGTTCCAGAAAGAGTCCGTACGTTTGTATCGTTCAATGAAATTTGAGTTGTTCCATTTCCACCAAGTTCAATTTCAATCGATTGGCCTGCGGTAGTTCCGGCTAAACTGATTGTACCAGATGCATTAAGCGTCATTCAACTTTGCCTTCAATACATCAACTTCTAACTTAAGTTCTTTGATGGCTTCAATCAACAATGGAACCAATTTTTCGTATTGTACAGTTTTGAAATTTTCTCCTGACCGAGAATATTCGCGTCCATCTTCATCTTGTGTAATATCAAATGGAGCAGGCACAACAATTTCAGGTAATACCTTTTCAATTTCTTGAGCAATAACTCCGACTTGTGTTCGTTTATCTGTATAACCATAAGTTCCGGCCAATTCATTTGCCTGGAAGGTAACACCGGATATAGACATGACTTTATCAAGGGCATTAGGAATTACAGTAATATTTGTCTTTAATCTATAATCTGAATAGTATGCCGTAATGTTATTGGTTGCTCGAATTTCACCTGTGGTTCCGGAAGCGCCGGTTCCAATACCAAGTGAATTGAATTGTGGAGAATTTCCTGTTCCCAAACCGCCTTGCAAGGTAACGCCCGATACAGATCCAGATGAACCAGTTACGTTAATCCCCCAAGTACCCGAAGCACCTGATCCTGTAAGTGAAGGTGAATATGAAGTATAATTTCCCGAATATAATACTTGGCTGCCAGCAATTGTTAAGTTACCGGCATTAAATGATCCAGCATCAGTCAAAGTAGCAATTACCGAGTTGTATGCACTATTAATAAATTCTAATCCACCGGCACTATTTGTTCTTAGAAACTTTGAGATACCGCCGGTTCCGATTTGGAAATTATAACTGTATCCAGAACCATTGTTTGCATTCATGACATATGCTTGGTTATTTGTAATTCCGGCACTGAATGTAACGGCACCACTGAATGTTCCGCCGCCTGTAGTAATGAATCCTGAAGGATTACTAGAATTGTATGGAGTATAACCAAGCCCATTTGTTACTTGGGTAGATGTAATTGTTCCGCTATATGTTCCTGTAATATTCGAAGCATTACCATTGATTGATGCTCCGTTGGTAGAATTCGCGAATCCTAATCCAGTAACATATGACTGTAGAGCATATGATGCCGCCGCGGTTCCACCAAGATAAGATGCATTGTTCGCGGCGCCACCATAAGATGTTGCATTAATAGTAACAGTTGCGGTGGCATTAGCAAATGAAATTGTTGATCCAGATATTGTGGTATTAACAGTAGCACTTCCAGTAAACACGGCATTTGCTGCCGAAACATTTCGACCTGAAATCAAATCTCTGGTTGTTATGTCACCTGAAGTTATAACAATAGACACGGCATTCATTGTGATGCCAGTATTGTTCATGGCCAATCCGCCATTCAATGTCAATAGAGAAGCAACATTGGCCGTGTTTGAAATAATAACAGGAACAGTAAATGTAGGAGAAGTATTAGTCTGGACGACGTTACCTAATGCACCCGTAACATCTGATGCCTGTAAAGTAACAGCACCTGATCTAGTATTGAAGGTTGATACTCCACCTCCACCACCGGATTGATTCGAAACAGCAGTAAGTCTTCCTTTTGAATCAACAGTAATAACAGGATATGAAGTAGAATTACCATAAGTTCCAGGAGTAACAGCCGTATTTGAAAGGATAGTATTGATAGTAATATTAGACGAACCATCAAGAGTTGTGGCAGAAGAATTAACCACATCACCTGCAACAGTTACGTTTACGGGAGCAAACCATTTAGTTGCTGTATTTGAATTGCCGGTGACATTTCCTGTTAATCCACCAACGAATGTTCCGTATACGCTTCCGGTAACATTGGCGCTTCCGAGGATTTGGACATTTGCAGTTGATTGGAGAGTAATATTGGCAGAGTTGGCAATAATAGAACCAACAGTCGTATTTCCATTTACCTGAAAAATATAATTAGCAGTAGCATTACCACCAATCTGGGCAGTATTTGCAATTAAAATAGTATTCGAATTAATAGCAGTGGAAATGCCAGATGGATTTGTTGCTGTCCATGAAGTACCATTCCATGCAAGCACGTATCCTGAAGTCGGCGATCCAACTCCTGTGACATTGCTGAGATCGCCCAATGCTATTGTTGCATATGTAACAGTATTTGATCCGCTGATCTTTACGAATGTATTTGCAATTGATCCTGTGAGTGTAGAAATTCCTACTGATCCAGAAGTCGTCAGAGTTCCTAATACGGTTACGTTATTCTGGAAATAACCTGTAGACGCCACATTCAATGTACCAGAAATGAATGTATTACCAATGATATTTGCAGTACCTTGGACTTTCAATAAGGCATCAGGAGCAGTATTACCAATACCAATGTTTCCATTAGCAGCAATTCTCATTCTTTCGTTGGCAGCAAGAGTACCATTAGTAAAGAAGTTTACATAGTTGTTATTTGCAGCACCAATAGAGAAATTCGAGTTACCAGTATAGATATAACCATCAGAAGGACCATTGATTGTCCAAGTACCAGCTCCAGTAAATCCAGATGAATTAATACCCATATCAACATAGATATTCTGGGTTGCTGATCCGATATCATTATAAACAACAAAGTCACCAGAAGCATAAGTTCCTGTATTGGCATTTACAAGAGCAACCTGGGTATAATTATTGACCGATAATTGATTCCATACAGTAGATAACTGGGAAGGAATATATCCTGATTGGACATAGAAAGTCGAATTACCAACAGTCAAGATCGAATTGTTGACCACAGTATTTGAGACAATATTCAGGACACCATTGGATGCAATATTACCACCACGAAGGGCGTCCTGGGCAATTAATGTATTTGCAGAAAAGAAACCATTGACATAGGCATTTCCTGTTGTCGTTCCGCCAGAAGTTGTCGTATCTGTGGTAACAACATATGTTCCCATATCATATAAGATAGTATTTGTCTTTGTTAACCAAGAAGCAAATGTATCGTATGTTGGAGAAATATTAGCTGAAAGGTAATAAGACTTGGACATTAATTTGCGGTCCTATTCAATAGAGTTAATAGCATTGACTTAATTTCCGATACATCCGATTTCAGTGTTTCTACTTCAGTAACCAAAGTGTCCGTCCGAAGTAATCGATCTCTTTGTTTCTTGTATGCATTACAAGCATCGACATTTGTATTTAGAATGGCTTTGCTATGTAAGTCTTTCATGAAATCTTCTTGGTCGGTTTTTACGAGTTTCATTATACTGTAGCCGCTACTGCACGAAGATTAAGTACCCGAGGAACAGAATAGTTGGTATTGGCAATCAATGCAATCTTGATCGCGAAAGTAATGAAATTATCATAAGCAATACCATTTGATCCATAGTAACGAATTAGACCCAAGTTATTTTGATTCAGAAACGCCGTCTTTGGAACAGGACTGAATTGATAAGTTCCACCGGTTGCATTGTAAGTCATATTCTGATCGACATTGATTGATGTATTAGAATTAACCGCAGTAACTCGAACAGTCTGGGAAGTCAAATATGTTGCATCAGGGAATACAGTAATTACAGATCCAACAGGAGCATCCGTATAGAATGATGTATTTGTCCCAGTAATCGTATTTGCTCCAGCAGTGAATGAAATATATCCTGGCTTTGGTACAGAAGGAAGGAATGGAGCAACCGAATATTGATATTCTTTGATATCGGACAAATCAGTTGGAGATGAATAAAGACCAAATGATGCCGCATTCTGTTGCAATAGAGTCCAATCTTTATTGTCGAATGGCTCGGGATCAGATGCAGCCAAGAATTTGCCATAGACATTAATGTATGTACCAGGAGGTTGATATGCAGATAGATAAACAACCAAGTCTTCTGAATCCAATCCATTGGCCAATGTAATCGTCTTGGAGACATACTTGTTTTGGATAAGTCCTGTTTTGGTGTTTTCGCTTTGGACTGAATTCAATCCAGAAATGATATTACGGAAACCAAGCAACGAGGTTGCCGATAGATCAAGTACAGGAGAAGATGTATTCGAGGTCGACGAAAGAACAATATTCGCCACCAATGATTTCGCAGAACCCATATTGACGATCTCATTTGACCTAGATGCAACAATAATTTCCGCATTGGTGAAATAGTTCATTCCAGATAGATTGAATGGAGTCTGAATAGTATTTGAATAGTTATATCGAACAGTATTGACCATATTGAACTGCAATGCAGATCCGGTTGGAACAATAGTATTGAAGTTCGTCATGAACCTGTTCATTGTTCTATTACGCAAAGTCTTGATCTTGGAGTTTGCACCTGAACGAGTGCCAATCATATAGTAAGTATTGGTCGAATTCGATGATACGAAATAATTTGTATTGGATGCATTTGATTCATCCAATGACAAAATCAATCTGGTTGGATCGAACTCAAATACTTTACCAACCGGTGGAGTAGAAAGTGAAACAGAACCCGAGAATTTCGGATAGTTCTTCAATGTAAGTGTTGTTGTTGATGATGGTGTTCCAGAAACGAACAGTATATCATAAACCGATCCATTGGAAACAATCAATGCAGTATTATCCGTGAATGCAGTAAAGCCGGCAGATGAAATCGTTCCACCTGTATTATTGGCATATACAGTATTACCGGAAGTCAATGTCATGGTTAATGATGAAGTCGAAACAGTTGCAACCGAATTTGATCCAGAAGTAATGAAAACATTCGGTGACAAGCCAGAGATGAATGCATATTCACCGATTGTATATTGTGAAGTTGCATTGGTAACAGCAAAGAATTCGAAATCCCGGTTTGTCAATGAAACAGATCCAGAAGTCGAAGTAAAGTTGGCAGTATACAAAGTGAACTTCATGAATTCATTTTGAACAGGAACCCAAGTTTCTCCATTGGTCGAAGTAAAGAGATCGCCTGATCCCCAATTCTTGGTAATAGCCTGGGAAGTTGTTACATCAGTCCCACCAACAGCCGCAGTCCAAACATTATAATTAGGATTACTTCCATCAGGAGTAATACACAGAGCATAAGAGAAACCGGCAGCAAGGAATACTGGAGATGGGAATGTAACCGTTGTTTTGGCGGATGCTGTAGTTGCATCGACATTTACTTGGTTTGCATTTAAGTGAACTTGTGATAATGGGACAACTGTTGTTGTCGGTGTTCCATTTTGCATTGTTCGAATTTCAACAGTAACACCTAATGTAGAATCAGCCGAGGCGAAGTATAGATCAACAGAAGTCAAATAAATCCCGGTTAATGCTCCAAGTCCATCTGATCCAACATAGAAGGCTTGTGCCAATGGATCCAAATGGAATTGGCCAAAGTCAAAGTTACGTAAGCCGGCGAATGTTGATGGTGGAATTAATCCTGTTCCGCCCGATGAATTCGGTAATGACGATACATTGGATGAAGTCGATGGAGTAACATTTGAAGTAGAACCACCGGCGACGATTGCTGTTGTTTGATCTGTAGTCGATGGAGTGGTTGTTGTAATCGGCCGAGTAGAAATGACAGTCTGATCAGGAACATAATTAAGATAATTAAAAGCATTGAAATTGGTAACTGCGGTTGTTGTCGCCGCACTTAATGATACCAATGATGATACATCAGTAATAACGATTGGTCTCGTACCGGCATAAAATACTCCAGGTGGAATATGAAGTAATGCAGCAACTCTTCCTTGTGAATCGGAATAGAGTGCTGTTCCTGGAGCTCCGGCTGGTTGATAATCGGATACTGATGGCGAAGTCTTAGTGAAGTCCAATAGAGCAGGAGTGATATATGATGCTCCACCAGAATTTGTTCCACTCATCAATACTCCATCAAAGAAGACATAAAGACGAGTCGAAGGCCTCATACCAACAGCAGAGATACCAATTGTTTGCTCTCTAATAAAAGCAAGTACAGTTGGATCGGTTTTAAATGTACCAACCGAATCGGTATAAGGAGTGGTCGAGGCAATAATGCCAGATCCAGATCCAATTGCAACAATGTTCGCCGCCAAGTTATATTCCTTTTCTTTATTTCTATGTTAAGTATCTAGATGGATTTAGGCTTCATCGAGTAAACTACATCGGCAAGTAGGACCTCCGCCGCCCCAACCGGTTGAACCACCGCAACCTCCACCAAAACAACCTCCACCCCAGCCGCCATAACAGCCTCCACCAAAGCAAGTATAAGGCACAGAGCAACCATAATTCGAATAGGAGCATCCTGAGACGACTGGAGTATTACACCAACTTACATTAGGTAATCCAACGAGATCAATATTACACACATTGATTCCACATGAACCTGGAATAATACATTGGGCATATGTCGAACCACAAACAGTTACTATACAGTAAGTAGGTCCCCAAGTTCCATCAGGATTCTGTACTTGGATGCCGAAACATGCCGATACATTTCTAATAGAAGGAATACATGGAGTAATACTCCATGGCCCATTGAGATTAAAGTTAGGCAACCAATTGTTTCCAATTCCACCACCGGCAACTATAGTTGGATAATTAAGATTGCCTGTACCTGCATTTGAACCTCCACTTGCTCCTCCATAAGAAACAACAGGAACAAGATATGGTTGAGGTACAGTTGTAGTAGGAACATTACAAGGTACCGAAGTTGTTATACATTGAATAGGTGGAATAACCACAGGAACAGGTTGTTTAGTAATTACAGAACCGCTGCATGATTTGGCAATAGGACCGGCAGCTGCCGGAGTACAGATATATGGAAGACAAATAGTTGTTACACCAGGAATTCTGTTATCAATGTAATTATCATAAGCAGGACTTACTGTTGCCTTACCAATCCAATCATAGAACCCAGGTGCCGCATTACGGATTCGAGTTGCATTCGATTGAACCAAGTATTGAGTCGTAGTATAAGGCAATGAAACAAGATCACCAATCTTTGAATGTGATGTTGTATTAGCCGATCCATTACGAGTATAATCATACTTCAATGGAAGGTTATATTGGTGGAATACAGGAATCAATGAACTCTCGGCCATATCGTTACCAATATTGTATTCAGGATCATTCATATTGGCACTTGAAGTATCCTTGAATGCATCCACGAATATTCCATTTTTGAATCGGTCGAGTCCTGTTGCCGTATTCTTGATTGTAAGGTTCTTTGTTTGTAATTCAAGTAATGACAATGATGTATAATATTCGAGGCTTTGGATCTTTGTGGCTAATGTACCGATATCCTTCATAGTATACCGGCGTGGTTGGGATGCCGAATAAACAACCGATGGCATCGGATAACGTGTATTAGCTGTTTGGTTTGGCAATAATGATGGATATGGTGGAATAGAGATCGTACCAATGGTCATTGTTGAATCCTGGTCACCAGGAGGCATTGGATTCTCTGATGGATTGCCTTCCAATATATTGAATTGGCCATATGGATTAACCGTGACCTTATCAACACGTCCCAAATAATAGGATATATCATAATTAAACTTGTTCACGGGGCTCACCCACGTTGCTCCAGTTGGTACCACATTATTACCACTAGGATTTATTTTACTATTGGCGCTCGCGGTGGCGACGTTGGAACTAATGGAAATGGTATTTCCCACATAAACTCTAAAATCGACTGCATTCTTCAATGGCAAATAACTACCAACGGAAGTCTTATACCAAGGCAGGTTAACTGTTTGGATGGCGCTTGTATTGGATGTATTGGCATCATCTATCTTATAGCTATCCACTGTATAATAATTGGTTGTATTGGGATTAGCGATAGTAAAGGTATCAAAGATACAAATGAGTTTATCACCATTAAGGACTGTAAGGTATGAACCTGGTTGTTTTGCTAATGTTGATATATTATATGTTGTATCTGTTTGGTTTGTATTGAGCATGAACTCGGATGTTACATCATATATTGAGCTATTGGTTGTTGCCCATGAGGTGTTCTGGCTGGCTTTGAATACTGTTCTTAGGTTATAGGCATCAGGGAACCCTAATGACCATGGGCCTGTATTACCTACTGGGTTTACTGCCGAGTATAGGATACTATTGGCGGTAATGGATGAGGTGGCATTGGCTACTAGGTTGGCTGAGGTGTTGGAGTTGATAGTCGAGATGGTTCCTAGTAATACTGGATTGGATGTATTACCTGTATACAAGGTATAACCTGGTTGTAATGTATTGGTGAAGTACGTACCTGTGCCTGAGATTTGGTTGGATGTGGATGTGGCGGTTACTGTACCTACAAGGTTGGCATTCTTTGCGGTATCAATGGCCACATATACATTCTGATTCACGGTCTTTACTGTTGCCGAATTGGCTGGTGCTAGTACATCATATAGTATTGAGGCTGTGAAGGATGTATTCTCTGTGGTTCCATTGGCGCTAATGAGTGTAATGGTCATCGTATTGGACGAGGTGATTACAACATTGGAATACCTATTAGGGAAGTTGATAGGTATACCTGCTGGATAGGTCTTGTTGTGTGTATTGGCTGTAAAGGAATAAGGAATAGTCTGGGCGGCTACTGCAAAGGTATCATTGGCAATAGATATGATTCTATTCACTGTATTACCAATGAAAATATAGTCAAGTACCTGGTACTGGGTTGTGAACTTGGTTGAGGTACCTGTAATATTGGCCTGGCCTGAGGTCGTGGCTACTGTACCAGCAAAGGTGGTACTATTACCCACATTGGCTGTGGTCTGTGGGATGACAATAACTGATCCTTGTTGTATTTGATTGAGTGCTCCATTACCATAAGCAAATACTGATGTGCCTGGTAGGTTCTTGGCACCTACACCTGATGTAAAGGTAATGGTATTGGCTGATCTGAATACAAAGGATGTATTGACTGTGGTTGGTACGAGGGTTCTTGTACCACCTGGTGATATTGTAAACAATAGGGGTGAATAGTTTGGATTACGAATACTTGCCACATTGGCGGCAAGGGTGGCATTATACTCTGGAATAAGGTCTGCGATACCTGTATTGGCTGTACCATTAGATGCGGCCATTGATTTGACCTGGGCAAATGAGTATCCACTATTCATATTAATATTGGTCAGATATACATCATACACGGCTGTATTGGTATCGATGTTACCGCCTTCATACTGTAGGCCTGTGACCAGTGCTGTACCAATGGCAGTGCCTGTTGGTGTGGTGGTATAACCACCAGATGTATTGGCGCCTTTGGTAATACCCTGGCTATTAGATGAATAGAGTACTACTGTATTGCCTGGTGGTATAATGCCTGCCATATCCTGGACACGGACATAATTACCAAAATTAGTTCCAATGCTCTGTGAATAGAGGTTCTTTACATCATTACCTTTTCTAGCCAAGAAGCGGGCTGGTGCCAATTGTTGGATTCTAAACCCACCAACATAACCCAGGCCTGCACCAACAATAACATTGAAGTAATCTTTTGTTTGTGGGTTGGGTTCGGCACCTAGTGTGAATTGCTTTACAACATAATTGCCTGCTGATTCGTATTCACGTCGGGCCATTTCATTGCCAATGGCATTGTACTGTGTATCTTGATTCGTTCTGACTGGTTGACCACCAGAAAAGGATACAATAGAAAGGAAGTTATTAGAAGGCAAACCAGACACGGCTGTATTGACATATGTGCCGCTGTTGTTAGTAAAGACACCATATGTGTTAGATACAGTCAGAGCAGGGGTCAATTGTAGTCTATGGGCACCAGGTGCAGTATAGTTCGAATAACCAGAGGCATTATCTAATAGTGATGTATCAGATAGTTCGGTTACAATTGATTCTGATGTGGTGAAACCAACAGAAATATTGTTTGGTGTATTAATATATTTTGATACAATGGCAGTAAGGTTATTAGCCACATAGATGAAGTGACCTTTTTGATAGATGGTGCCTTCGCCGACTGACATAGCATAACCCTTGCCTACTGGGTTCTGGGCGACGCCTAGGCTTGATAATGTATTGGCAACCTTTACATCTAATGAGGTCTGGTAGTTCGAGCTATTGACTGTATTTGAATAGAAGGTCAGTGTGGTCAATGGGGTGAATGCAGCCAATGAAGATGTACCACTATTGAGGTACTTCAAGTATAGTGTCTTCATGTCTGGGTTCTGTGACTCGAACCCATCATATGAATTAACAACTATTGCCTGTAGATTGGAAGAGGCATCATATGCAATCAAGCCAACATATTGGCTGACCTGTGCTGGCTGACCATCGATGCGTAGGTCTGGTAGTTTTACATAATTGTAATTGGCATCAAAGTTAAATGTACAACCAGATACTATGGTCCCATCAACGAATATATTATCAGCAAAGTTGCCGATTTGATTTTGAAGCATTGACTGTAGATTGGTCAACTCTCGGGCCTGTAGTGGTACACTAGGCCTGAATAGTACTCTCATATAATTAGATTTGGCATTGAAATCTGAATAATAAGGACTAATATTAAGATTGGTTGTGATAGAACTGACCATGTATGTCATTACCCCAATGGATTTAAAAACGTTATGTTATTTCTATTTATAACTAATTCCTTGTTATGGGAATGCGATTACTATTTTTAAGGTCTCGGATTGGTTCGAGGCTCTAGTTACTGGCTGTATATTCTCGGCATATACTACTTGACCTGTGTATGGGATCAATGCAGGATTGATTACACCCAATACTTTCATATTCTTGGTGCCATCGGCTGATGAAATATACTTTGGTGATATGCCTGATATGTCCGATGATTGGAATTGGCCCTTTACATTGGTCAGCGCAACAGTGAAGTTGCCACTAGTATTGGCATATACCCAGGTATTGGATGATATAGTAACGAGAGCATTTGCCGTAAGTGTAACAGATGTGGCATTGGTCACACCACTAGTGGCGATTACACCAATGAGAGCATTATTGCTACCAACATACAAGGCAGAACCGGCTAATAGAACACTATTGAATGCACTATTGATACCAGTAACGACTGTTGAATTGGATGTCGTAGATATTGTACCATTACCAAATGTAGTTGGTACGGCATCGATGGCTTGAATATAACCAAACGCACCACCTAGCCCAATATAACCTTGTTGGACATAATCCCCATCAACAAACAACTTTGAGCCTGATTGATAAGTACAGGCCAGGCGAGTTCTTTGGTCGAATGTTGGTGTTGGTTGGCCATATATTGTTACTACATTGGCTGAATAGCCTGAATTCGATCCAATAATAGTTTGGCCTGTGACAAAGAATCCATTAACATTGGTCATAGTAATGGATGTTGAGTTGGATGATGTAACAAGACCAGTGGCGCGAGGGTAAGAATTATTAGTAATGCCACTGGTCTGAATGTAAACATTGGCTACTACTACATCACCTGCTACCAATGGATGATTATAGATGGTTAGGTTGGTGTTTGTTACTGAATATGCAGGCACGGTTGTATTGCGGATGACTGCATTCAAACTGTTTGATGTGAATAGATATGGAGCATTCGCAGTTAATTGTAATGATGTGGCATTGGTGACTGATGCGACTTGACCTAATAACGCACCATTGGATGTATAATACAAATTATAACCCACGAATGTATTGGCAAATACTGAAGTTGTAGATGTAACAGTGTTGCTGTTTGTATTACCAGTAAATGTACCATTGATGGTTGTTGATGACAGAGGCAAATTGCCAATCTGTGGCAATGGAATGTTATTGAGTTTTACATCTATGCTATATGTGTTAGTATTATATGTGAATGAACTATTCGATGCATCAAGACCAATAATATTGGTTGTATTGGCGACATTGACACCACTAGACCCAATAGTATATACAGTGTTTGATGTGTTGGCATCATAGATAGTGGCACCATTAGCAAATGATCCGGTATCAGTACGTACAATGATACTGTTTGATCCAACTGTATTAGAGACCACAATACCATTGGCTGTCACAGGCGACAATTGGAATATATTATCGCCAACACTCATAGCAGGCGCAGTGGTCAATTGAATTGTAGAATAGTTGGCAATGTTGTATGTGTATGTCTTTAGTTTTGCAATAAAAATTGAGTATGCTGTATTGGTTGTGCCTGCTTGTGTTATTGTTTCGCCTACTTGGAATGTATTAGAACTGATGGTCAATACAACGTTTGATACTAATGGATTGGCCAACAATCCAATACGTCTATATTCATTGTCAACAGTAATGGTGCCTGATTCTGTATTAGAAAAGGTTACAGACACACCAACTTTATTTGCATTCAATTCATATACTGGATTGGCGCCATGTCCACCAAATGGAGAAATGATGGCCCTACAATTGGCAGAAGATGTGCCTACAGTTAATATATTGGCTGTAGCAGTAGAAGATGAACCAATTATAATAGACCCCGAAGTGAAATTGGTATTAGATGCCGCATTAGAACTACCTGACAATACACCATTGATATTCGTAAGGCTCATGATAGTAGAATTAACTGTAACAACTTGGCCTGTTGCGCCTGTATAAGATTCAGTAACAGTTTCACCGATTTGGAATGTACCAATGGTGCTAGTGATGCCGAGATTCAAATACTGTGAAGAAGATCCGGTATTACCTATTACCGACACATTGGCATAAGAATAATTATACCCTTTGCCGATCATTTTAATCGATTGTACACTATTGGTTATAGTATTGACAAAGGCAACAGCCGAGGCATTTGATCCATCGCCTGTGATTACAACTCTAGGTGAAATTATATAATGTGATGATAGGTCAGGTTGTGGTGAAAAGGCGGTGTCAGTCAATACACGATTCTGTGTGCCGGTTACAATATAACGAGAAATCTTTCGGACTTGACCGGCGCCTGTGCCACTATCAATATAGATTGAAGAATCTGTATAGAAGTCTGTATTTGGTGATATGGCAGAAGAAATGATCGCTGTTGGAGTGACGTTGGCATGTGATGTGGCACCAACCATTAATGTATTTGTATTGAATGCGCCACTAATATTTGTTAATACAACCGCGGTGTTGTTGCCAGATACAACAGTTGCAGTAGATGTGGCGTATGTTGTGGTTGTTGTGCCACCGACTGTCATTGAAGTATTGGCAATGTTATTGGCTTGTGATACCGTTTCACCGGCACTGAATAGGCTATTCGAGTATGGGAAATTTACTGTAATTGTTCCGGCAGATTGGATGGCATATAATTGTGAGTTGCCTCCAATACCAATAGATGTAAAATATCCATTCGTTACGGCAACATAATTCGACCCGCCTGATGAAATAGTAATGACATCTATAGATCCATTGGCTGCATATTTTGCGACGTTTGCATTTGGTGTCAAAGGAAAATAAGTGGCTGTGGCAAACTTATTGTATGTTGAGTCAGGTATTCCATACATGTATTTCCATTGATACCCGTCTGCGGTCGAATAGTATTCATCCGACTCTGACGTTTCACTGAGTTTTGGTTGGTATATTGATGCTGCATTGGCGTTGTTATTAAGGCACTTGAACACATTATAATAACCATTTTCGTGAGTCATTACATAATATTTCTTTGAGTACAACAGAATATCTTGGTCATCGAATTGAGCGATTGTTGTATCACCCGATACCCATGGATAATAATTGACCATTGGCAAGAAATCAGACGAACTGACAATTTTACCAAAAATCATTTCGTCGAATATTTGATATTGATTGAGATGAACAGACGCATCGACATTATCGGGCACCAAATCATTAACAGACCATGGCAAAGGACGACCAGCAAACATGTATAGTACACCATTATTAATTGCGTTAGAGAACGCATTATAACCTTGGGTTACGTTACTATAGATGATTGTATTCGATAAAACAGCCATATTGGTTCCTATTATATGTCATGTGTTATTTAGAGTGGAATTATAACAGCATACCCACTGTTGTTAGCATACTGGAAATCCAAATATGCTGGATAATTAGAAAGATAAACAGATGCACCAGGCGCGGTTGCTATACCTGTAATGGTTGAGCCAGTTACAACATTGCCAAACAATTGTGTGCCTGATACGTGGACCAATTTCTTTAGAATGTCTGCATATCTATCAAGGCTCTTGGATGACCTGATTTCATACGAATATTCTTGATAATATTTGTTGTCATGTATATATTTGTCTGAGTTAAGTTTGCCTCTGTTATCTGTCCAATAACCTGCGCCGACACCTTGTTTTTGTATTAATGCATTACCTTGGATCAATTGAGCATTCGTATTAGTAACGCCATATAGTGTAAGGTCAGAATACTGTGACCAATAGCTTGTTGATATGTCAGGAGATGAAGTAGTATAAGGCACTGATTGTAAGGCAACATAATACTTGCCATTGTACAATACCCGGTCATTTGCATTATATGTTATGTTTGGTGACCATGTTCTAGTTGTTTGATCATATCCATAGCCTGATGTATAAATTTGAACCGCGGTTGCAATTCCTGTTGAGGTGGTTACGTTAGCCGACACTACACCATTGTTGCCCATTAGAGGTGAAGTTGGGTCTTGATTAACAGAGATAATATTCGCTGAAGCGGCAGTATTTGAATCTGTAATGGCAACACCAGGAATAAAAGCAGTATTGAATAATACACGTTGCACATATAGCGAAGTACTATTGGCTGATATCACTTTGCCCTTTTGGAATACAGATACGGGCACCGACAGTGTAGAGATGGTTGAAGTTATATTTGCTGTGAACTTGGTGGCCAACCCATACACTGCCGATGTGTTTGAAAATGTATTGATTATATTTGTGATGGTGTAAGTAGATCCGCTTATACCAGCGATAGTACCATATGCATTGGTCGATGGTTGATAAATGGCTTCACCATTAGCAAAAGTAGAACCATAAGAAAATTGAATGCTATTTGCTACAACATTGGCGGCACTGTTAGAAGTAAGTGTGAGTGACGTATTATTTGCAATTGCAGCAACTGTTCCCAATAATGTGTTGGCACCATAAATCAAATATCCCGAAGCAATATTGGCCACAAACGTTGTGTTTACGCCAGTGACCACGTTGGTTGCACTGTTTGCAGTAATGGTACCATTGGAGGTCGTTCCTGTAGCTGTACCTAACGAAAATGATACACCGGTCAACCCTAATTGTTGTTGCAAAGTATCGCCTGTATTAAATGTGCCAGTTGAATTGGCGATGGCCATAGTAAAATATCTACGATCATAACCAGCAATCAAATTATCTCTAATCATCACGAAAGGATTGGCATTGTAATTTGACCCAGGGTTGATTCCAGAAATAGAAGCAATAGGGCCCAAATTATAGTTACCTACAGATAATATATCACTCAATGTATTAAACAACCCGGCGCCTGTATTCTTGGCGAATCCATAGCCACCATATCCATATTGGAAAGTAATACCAGAACCATTTGCTAGACTATTTGCAGTCAAACTCAATGATGTATTAGACAATACGGTATTGACAGTACCCAAATATAATCCATTAGCAGCAGCATATAATGCAACCGGAACGATATTATTCTTTGAATATGTAATGTTATTCGACGTAAGCAAATATGATGCATTTGAATTCAATTGTAGGCTTGTTGAATTCGTGACATTGTTTACTGTACCAATGATGGCAGCATTAGACGTTACATATAAGATATAACCTGGGAATATATTGGTGAATAAGCCTGATGTGCCAGTTACTGTTGTATTGGTGGTGTTACATGAAGCAATACCACCATTGGAGAAATTAAGCGCGGCAAGTTCTGCAATAAAGGATGTGCCTGTCCCAGTGACCGTTTGGTTAATTGTATTGACTGTAATTGTACCTGTGCCACTAATATGGTTGACGTTTGAGTTTGTACCATCTAATTTAATATTCATGAAAGGAATACCAGCACTGTTGTTTGCGCCGGTCATATCGCTGAATAGAGGCAAGGTTTCTACTGTATTCAATGAACCTACAGAAAATGTGGCGCCTGAACCGGTCGATATAGTGGCCAAATTGGCTACAGTATTGGTCGATTGTCCGACTAATTGCCCACCAACAATGAATGTATTAGATAGAACACATAGACCAAGGGCGCCTGTTGTATTAGATGACGTATTAGAACCAATCAATAATCCAGAAGCAGATATATCATATGTGTTGCCGGCAGTCTGGGCATTAGATGTAGCAATACCAGTTAATGTAATATAAGCCGTGGCCGAATTCGAAAATGATCCATTGACCACTGAAATTACAACTGTTCCGTTTGTATTACTAGTCTTATTACTAGTAACGATATAACCATTGCCTGATACTGTGTTGTTTGCATAATAACTGGTTACATTGGCACCAACGGCAAATGCATTGCCTGTTAGACCTGAGGCGGAAATATATTGAAATGTTGCCAAAGGTTGTTTGATTGTTTCGATCGTCGTGAATGTTTGTACCGCCGCATTTGAATTGGTCAAACCTGAATAAAACAGTACTGTGTTTGAAACATAAACATTGGCTGATGTAGTATAACCTGACCCACCTGATTGCAAAGTAAACGAAACT